>Ga0206125_10000113_pt1 | contig 104419 bp, 82 predicted proteins | sample Helgoland_Spring_4_FD_148598 | JGI IMG/M metagenome (GOLD analysis project Ga0206125, IMG submission 148598) | Pelagic subsurface seawater microbial communities from Kabeltonne, Helgoland, North Sea - Helgoland_Spring_Bloom_20160331_1 | ecosystem: Environmental > Aquatic > Marine > Epipelagic ...
AAAAGAACACTCATTAAGTAGTGGCCAATCAACTGATTCAAAAATAGACTCTGAGTTAAAAAAGAGAATCATACTACAAACAGAAAATCATGTAGAGGTTGACATAGAAAAACGCATAAAAAAACTTGAAAACTATATAGAGCAGCAGGAACCGGAAATTCACCAGCTTTCCTTATCCATTCTCTTAAAAGAAAAGGAGGTCAATTAATTTTGTTTTGATTTCTCATGGTATCAATACGTGCCAATTCCTCTTTTAAGCCTTTAATAATCTCATCTTTGGTAATGGATTCCAGTACGCGCTGAAAAGTAGCATCGTTTTTAAATTTTACAGGGTTTTCAAATATATGCAATCCAATGCTTCTTGCTGAAATTACATCCAGTTCAGTAGCTCCGCTATGTAAAGTTCTCCCCATCCCCTCTTTGCCAGTGGTGTTTAACATTTCACCTTTGCTTGTAAGCAACCAATAGGGGTTTATTTCTGGATAAGTTTCAATAATTTTCGCTAAAAGATCACTTCTTAAATTTGAATTTGTCTTAATGGCTTTATCAATCGTACTTCTGGTAGCCAAACTCTTTTCAAAAGACAGTACGCTCATCTCTTTAAAGTCAATAAATTTCTTAATCCATCTCATTGTTTGCAAATTCTTTTGTAAAATTACAACATTATTTATTGTTGTTTACATTTTTTATTGTAACTTTGTAATACCTTTGAACAAAGTACGCAAAAAGAACGGACTTTTCAATGGGAATTAAAAAAACAATAGTTGTTACAACTAACAAACAAACTAAAATAGAAATCTTATGACAAAAGAACTCACATTATTATGGGACCGCATGCTTCCTATCACAAAAACAAAAGCTTTAAGTGCCCTTGTTGCAGACTCAAGCTTTTCAGTATCAAATATCGACTATGCAAGAAGAAAGTGGATTTTGGGAGATAAAATGCCAAAAGACAAAGTGAGCGAGGTTAAAATAATATTCCGAATGGCTTTGTTCGAGGAGTTTGTTGAAACTAAAACCATACTAGAAACTGTCTAATCTTACTAAAATTTAAGAAAAATGATCGCATCTCAAAAACTCAAAACAAAAAAAATTATAGAAGAACTTAGAAACAAAAATTTTTCATGGTGGGAAATTCTCAAATTCTTTAATCGAACTATAAAAGAAATAGAAGAATGAATATTACAAACTATATATATCCTAAGCAAAAGTTTCGATATTTGAGTTAAGGGGGGATGTAGTGTTCAGAGGCGGGTGACGATCCGCTTTTGACACTATTTTATCTTAACATCAAAAGCCTTTTCTTCATTTAACGTTCCCACCAATTGATCGTTTATGGCAACCCTACCTACTCCAGCAGGGGTTCCTGTAAAAATAACATCCCCTTTTTTAAGGGTCATATATTGTGACACATAGGCAATGAGTTCGTCTATATTCCAAAGCATGGAAGCTGTATTTCCTTCTTGTACTAGCTGTTCATTTTTGTGAAGTGAGAATGATAGATTTTGTAAATCCTCAAATTTTTCTTTTGGAAAAAACTTACCCATCACAGCACTTCCATCAAATGCTTTTGCTTTTTCCCAAGGCAACCCCTTTTCTTTACAAGTTCTTTGTACATCTCTTGCTGTAAAATCGATTCCCAAACCAATTTCATCATAATATTTATGTGCAAATTTTGAACTTATGTGTTTTCCTACTTTATTTATTTTCACTAGTACCTCTACTTCATAATGTACTTCATTCGTAAAAGAAGGAATAAAAAAGGGCATTTTTTTAGGTAAAATCGCCGAATCTGGTTTTAAAAAGAAAACGGGTTCCTTTGGTTTTTCATTTCCAAGTTCCGTTATGTGCGTTTCATAATTTCGACCAATACATATTATCTTCATTACTTTATTCTTCTAGGGTTATTCTCCAGTTTCAGGAAAAACAATCGCCTTGTTTCCCTCTACAATAATTTGATTGTTTATATGAAAACTCACCGCCTTTGCCAAAACCATCGTTTCAATATCGGCTCCAATGCTTTTTAAGGAAGCGGGGGTACTTTCGTGTGTCACCCTTTCTACTCCTTGTTCAATAATCGGTCCTTCATCTAAATCTTCAGTAGCATAATGCGCTGTAGCACCAATCAACTTCACCCCTCTTTCATAGGCTCTTTTATAAGGATTTGCTCCTTGAAAAGCAGGCAAAAAGGAATGATGTATATTGATTATTTTATTCGGATAATGCTTGACAAAATCTGTAGTTAAAATTTGCATATAACGTGCCATTACAATCAAATCGATGTGATTGCTATCGAACAACTCAATCAATTCTGCCTCTTGCGCTTTTCTTGTTTCACTTGTTACGGGCAAATAATAAAAAGGTATCCCAAACATTTCTGCAATAGGACGTAATTTTTCATGATTACTCACTACCATTTTCACTTTGCAAAAAAGCTTACCTTCTTTATGTCGATGCAACAAATCGTATAAATTATGACTTGTATGTGAAACCATAATGGCAACCTTTTGTTTTTTACCACCGTAATCTACCGTCCAAGTAATTTGATATGCTTCTGCCAATCGTTCAAAACGCTCTTCTAGCTGTTCCTTACTTAACACCACTGAGGAATCTGACACCACGCGCAAACGCATAAAAAAACGTTGTTCAGTTTCGTTTACATATTGCTGAGAACTCAAAATATTAAATCCTTCTTGATAAAAAAAGTGTGTTAGCTTCGCTATAATCCCTTTTTGATCGGGACATTTTATTAAAAAAGTAATTATTTGTGGTTTCATGTTTTGATTGTTGAATCTTTTAATTGTTGAATTGTGTAATTGTTGAATTGTGTACTTGTTTTGACAAACCAAAAACGCTACAGAACTCGTGAATTTTAGACTTTAGACTCCGGACTTTCTATTTTACACTTTTTATTTAACACCTGTTACTTGCTTCCTGCTTTCTGGTTTCTGGTTTTTGGTTTTTGGTTTTTGGTTTCTGGTTTCTGGTTGCTGGTAGCTGGTTGCTGGTTGCTGGTAGCTGCTTCCTGCTTCCTGCTTCCTGATACTGTTTACTCTATACTATGTAATTTTTATCGAAATTTGGTTTTCTTTTTTCTAAGAAAGCATTTCTACCTTCTTTTGCTTCGTCTGTCATATAGGCCAAACGAGTAGCTTCACCGGCAAAAACTTGCTGACCTACCATACCATCATCTGTTAAATTCATGGCAAACTTCAACATTTTTATAGAAGTTGGTGATTTTTCCAAAATTTCTTGCGCCCATTCATAGGCAGTTGTTTCCAATTCTTCATGCGGAATTACGGCATTCACCATTCCCATTTCAAATGCTTCTTGTGCGGAATAGTTTCTTCCTAAAAAGAAGATTTCTCTCGCTTTCTTTTGACCCACCATTTTCGCCAAATAGGCAGAGCCATAACCACCGTCAAAACTAGTAACATCGGCATCTGTCTGTTTAAAAATTGCGTGTTCTTTACTCGCCAAGGTTAAATCGCAAATTACATGGAGACTGTGTCCTCCTCCAACAGCCCATCCTGGAACGACTGCTATCACAACTTTGGGCATAAACCGAATCAATCTTTGCACTTCTAAAATATTCAAACGATGCATTCCATCTTCCCCTACATATCCTTTATGCCCTCTTGCTTTCTGATCGCCACCAGAACAAAAAGAATACACCCCGTCTTTTGTAGAAGGGCCTTCAGCAGATAGTAAAATCACACCAATATTAGTATCTTCTTGTGCATTGTAAAATGCGTCGTACAATTCTGAAGTGGTTCTAGGTCGAAATGCGTTTCTAACATTGGGCCTATTGAATGCGATTCGCGCTACGTTGCCAGATTTGGCATAAGTAATATCTGTATATGCTTCACCTAAGTGTGTTGAAGGCTTTACCGCCTCCCAATTTGCTACTGTCATAATTGTATTTTTAATCGGTGTAAATATATAACTATTGCCTACAGATTGAAAATTTCTATCCAAATAATCAGCTTTTGAAAGAAACAAAAACTCAATTTTTTCTACTGAAGTGTCAAAAACAAGATTCCTTCCTTCAAAAAAACTTTCAAATAGTATCTAAAGAGTACTGACAGAACAGCTGCTTTTTAAAAAAAAATTGTACTTTCGGTTCTTGATAATCATGCAAGTCATATGAGAATAAATTACCTCTTTTTAGTTCTTTTACTTTTGTTTACCAAAGTTTCGGCACAAGAGATTATTGAACAAGACATTCACTCTTTACATTTAAACGAAGTAAAGGTGTTAAAAATCTACATCCCTGAAGGCTATGAAGCTACTAAAGACAAATATCCATTAACGGTTATCTTAGATGCCGATGTTCTATTCGATTCTTATGTGGCAAGTGCAAAATTGTTTGCAGCTAATGAAAACGCACCTTCACAAATTGTAGTGGGGGTTTCACAAAACATTGAAGCATATATGTTTCGTGACTACGGATACAATTTTGTAAACAGCTACCCTAACAACACAAGCATGAATGTATTGGAGTTTGTAAAGAAAGAATTAGTTTCTTTTATGAAAAAAAACTACCGAATTGCAAATTTCAAAACCATTGTAGGCAATGAGCTCACTGCTAATTTCATTAATTATTTCATGTTTGACAAGGAGCTTATTTTTAATGGCTATGTAAATATCAATCCTCACTACGCACCAGATATGCCAGAATACATTAAAAGGTATGCCGCTGCAATTAAAGGAGATGAGACCTTTTATTATATGGCACATGGCAATACCAGTCATTCAAATAGACAAAAGGTTATTGATGCTGTTGATGTAGGTTTAAACGGTGTATCGAACGGTTATTTTTACTACAAATACGAAGCATTTGACAACGCTTCAAACTTAGTCGCTATTCCACAAAGCATGGCCAGTGCACAATCTTATCTGTTTTCGATGTACTCGAGTATCTCAAAAGAGGAATTTGAAGAAAACCTTTCTTTCCTTTCCCCATTGGCTGCCATCGAATACTTGTTGTACAAGTATGAAAACATCGAATATCTTTATGGCACAGAATTACCTATTCGACTGCAAGATTTTATTGCTATTGAAGGAATTATTCTCGACCAGGAAGAAGGAAAACATCTGAAAGAATTTGGAGAACTTATTTTAGAAAAACATCCTAAGGAAGCGCTTGGAAACTATTATATTGGTCAGTATTACGAAAAATCACATGACTATGACGAGGCTTTGATTGCCTATAAAAGAGGGCTTTCGAAAATTCCTGAAAGCTCACCTAAATTCGATGGATTCTTTATGAACATCAAACGTATCACAACCTTGCAACGTTTAGAACAGGAAGAAGCCAATAGACCACGAGAGGAAGAAGAAGAAGAATTTGAAGACGAAGTTTCGGAAAATTAATCAACTATTGCGAAGCACCAGTTCAGCAACTTTCTCTGATGCCCCTTTTCCTCCTAACACAAGTTCAAGTTCTTTGTACGAATTGGAAATTTCCTTTCGTTTTTTGCCCTTTAGAATTTTTTTTAACTCGGTTTCTAAATTTTCTGAATTAAATTCGTCTTGAATAAGTTCTTTTACAACTTCTTTATCTAAGATTAAATTCACTAAAGAAATGTACTTTAACTTTACTAGTCTTTTACCTATTGCATACGAGATACTACTGGTTTTATAACATACAATTTCAGGCACTTTAAACAAGGCTGTCTCCAAGGTCGCAGTCCCAGAAGTAACCAAAGCTGCCGTTGCCACCGACAATAAATCATAGGTTTTATTTGAAAGAAAGCTAATGTTTTCAGACCGAATAAAAGGTTTATAAAATTCAAAGTCTTGACTAGGCGCACCTGCAATTACAAACTGATATGTTGGAAATTTTTCAACCATAGTCAGCATCACTTCCAACATTTTGGTGATTTCTTGTTTTCTACTTCCTGGCAGTAATGCAATGATAGGTTTGTCCGACAAGTTGTTTTCATCGAGGAATTCTTGAGGTTGTATTGCTGTTCTATTTTCAATTGCATCAATCAATGGATGCCCCACAAAATCAACTTTAAAGCCATGTTTGGATTCATAAAAATCTTTTTCAAAAGGAAGAATGACATACATATGATCGACATCTCTTTTGATTTTGTGAATTCTATTTTCCTTCCATGCCCATAATTGAGGTGATATGTAATAATGCACTTTTATTCCATGCTTTTTAGCAAATTCGGCGATTCTCATATTAAACCCTGGGTAGTCAATCAAAATCAAGACATCTGGTTTGTATGCTAAAATATCTTCCTTGCAAAATTTAAGATTTCCTAGAATCGTTCCAAGATTGCGAACCACTTCTATAAACCCCATAAAAGCAAGATCTCTATAATGCTTTACCAAAGTACCTCCAACAGCTTGCATGAGATCTCCTCCCCAAAATCGAAAATCAGATTGCTTGTCTTTTCGCTCCAAAGCTTTCATTAAGTTAGAAGCGTGTAAATCTCCTGAAGCTTCTCCTGTAATTATATAGTATTTCATATGCTCAATTCTTTTATCCTTTCTCTTGTGAACTTTTATACTCCTCTTATTACAACAATTTTATTAAAAAAATAGCCAAAGCCATTCCTATGGTAAACAACAATACTCCTTTGGCTCTGGCTTCTTGATTTTTTCTTAGAAAACCAAAAAATATAAATAGGTTTGGCAACGCACTTAGGGTGAGTATCTCACCGTACAAGCCTTTTTTTACAATATGCTCAAAAACTTCTGCATAAGAAATTTCCACAAACACTTCCATATAAAGTATAAATGCTGCAATGGTCGCCACCAAAGTAATACCACTTCCTAAAAGAATTTCATTTTTTGCTTTTACCGATTTCATGAAAACTTCCAATTGTTTAAGCTGTCAATAAAATGATGTGCTGTAAGATCAAATTGCACTGGAACTATGGATATATAATTATTTTCGAGCGCAAACTCATCTGTATCCTCTCCTCCATCCAAATTTTCAAAAACACCAGATAACCAGTAATAATCTTTCCCCATTGGATTGATACGTTTCTCAAATTTCTCATTCCAATTCGCTCTTGCTTGTCTGGCAACTTTGATGCCTTTAAAAGGCTCTTTAGACAATTTTGGAAAGTTTACATTCAATACAATTCCATCTGGCAACCCATTGGAAAGCACATTCAAGGCAATTGTTTTTACATAGGATTCCAATCCTTCAAAATTCGCATTCCAATCGTAATCCAACAAAGAAAATCCAATAGATGGAACGCCTTCAATACCTGCTTCGATTGCGGCACTCATGGTTCCCGAATAAATCACGTTGATCGACGCATTGGAGCCATGGTTGATACCAGAAACGCATAAATCAGGTTTTCGTTTTAAGACTTCTTTGATTCCAATTTTTACACAATCTGCAGGGGTTCCAGAACACTCATACTCATTATCCGTAGCACTTGGTGTTTTTAGGCGGTTTACATGTAGTGTTGCATCTAAGGTGATTGCATGTCCTTTCGCACTTTGTGGACTGCTCGGCGCTACCACGACAACCTCACCAACCTCCTTCATTATTTGTATTAATTTACGTATACCGGGAGCGGTAATTCCATCGTCATTGGTAACCAGTATCAAAGGTCTTTTTTTCATAAAACTGTATTAACAAACAAATTTACTATATTTTTAATCGATAGCGCATGGATTATTTAACATTTTCTATAGATAAAAATAGAGGGAATTTCGTACTCTTGTGTACTTGCTAAACTAGTTGAATTCGCAATGAAAAGGCAATACAACAACAAAAAAATAGAGAATAGATGCTCAATATAAAAATTAATGTATATTGGTAATGGCAAAGCGCACTATTCATTAACACTTCGGTAAGAAGATAAAATTCAGTAAACTTGAAAAATATCACCCCTCTTTTTAATAAAAAAACATCACTAATCTTCACGTTATTTGTGCTTGCAGGCTTATTGGTTGGTTTTACCATCCAAACAAATTCAAACCCTGACCCCAAAAAAGACAAAGTGTTGATAGGCGTATTGCGCTATATTTTGAAAAATGGTCATTATGAACCTAAAAAGATGGACGATGATTTTTCAAAAGCTGTTTATAAAGATTTTATCGATGAGATGGACCCCGTGAAAAGATATTTTACACAAGACGACATCAAAGATTTTGAACCTTATAAATACAAAATTGATGACCAACTAAAAAGAGAAGATCTTAGTTTCTACAATTTGGTGATGGATCGATTCAATCTTAGGCTTGTAGAATCTTCCGCCTATTACAAGGCCATCTTAAATATGCCTTTTGACTACACCAAGGATGAAGAAATAAATGTTGACTATGAAAACATTGAATTTGCAAAAGACCAAAATGAGTTGATAAACTTATGGAGAAAGCAGATGAAGTTCAATGTATTGAATCGTCTGCAAACCTTACTAGAAAATGAAGACGATAAATTAAAGGAGGATAGCACCTATGTAAAACTCCCTTTTGATTCGTTGGAAGTTAAAGCAAGAGCTAAAAGTCTTGAAAGTTTAGATGATTTTTATGAGCGTATCAATAAATTAGACCACACCGATTGGTTTTCAACATTCATCAATAGTATGGTTGAGGAATTTGACCCTCACACAACCTATTTTGCCCCTAAAATAAAAGAACAATTCGACATTAATATTTCAGGTAAAATTGAAGGTATTGGTGCGCGTTTGACAGAAAAGAATGACCATACGAAAATTGTAGAACTCATTTCGGGTGGACCTGCTTGGAAACAAGGTGAACTTGAAGTTGGAGACATTATTTTAAAAGTTGCTCAAAAAGACGAAGAAAGTGTTGATATTGTTGGAATGCGACTAGACGATGCTATTAAATTAATTAAAGGTAAAAAAGGAACTGAAGTTATTTTAACGGTAAAAAAAGTTGACAATACCATTCAAAAAATCACCATTGTAAGAGACGTCGTTGAACTAGAAGACACCTTTGTAAAATCTAGTATCGCCATTAAAGACGGCAAAAAATACGGGGTTATCAATCTTCCAAAGTTCTATATCGACTTTAATGACATAGACAGTAGAGATTCTGCTTCTGATATGGAAAAAGAAATTGAAGCCTTAAAAAAAGAAAATATTGAAGGCTTGTTAATCGATTTACGAAACAATGGTGGAGGCTCACTAAAAACCGCTATCGAAATTGGTGGATTGTTTATTGATAAAGGCCCTATTGTACAAGTAAAATACAGAGACAACGCTCCTTCAGTTAAAAACGACACCGATCCAAAAATTCAATGGGATGGTTCGCTCGTTATTTTAGTAAATGAACTGTCTGCTTCTGCTTCCGAAATCTTAGCAGCGGCGATGCAAGATTATAACAGAGCTGTGATTATAGGCAGCAATCACACCTATGGTAAAGGAACTGTTCAAAATGTTATCCCTTTAAACAAATACTACAATTACCCTGATGATTTGGGAGCAGTAAAACTAACGATTCAAAAATTCTATAGAATTAACGGTGGTTCTACCCAATTGGAAGGTGTAAAACCCGACATCAACATGCCAAGTAAATACAGCTATGTAGAAATTGGAGAAAGAGAACAGCCCAACCCGCTTAAATGGGACAAAATTCAACAGGCAAATTATAAAGAAATTGATTTTTATAGCAATTTCGACGAAGTGATAAACGATAGTAAAAATAGAATTGCCGAAAACAAAGATTTTATCTTAATCGATTCCTACGCTAAATGGCTAAAGGAAGGACAAGACAATTCAACTTTCTCATTGAACTTAAAACAATACACTGAGGACAACGAAGCACATGAATTGAGTCTTGACACATATAAAGATGTATTTAAACACGAATCATCTATAGACTTCACCTCGCCAGCCTCTGAGTTAGCACTGATTGCTAAGGACAGTGTTTTAGGAGAAAAGAGAACTGTGTGGCATAAAAACTTAAAAAAAGACATCTACATCGATGAAGCTTTAAATGTTTTAAGTGAGTTACAACCAAAAAACAAATCTTTTCTTGCCAAAAAATAAGAAATGAGAACAAGTGCTAATTCTCTCACCAAAATAGCAGTCCAAAAGTTCAAACAGAACAAACTTGGACTGCTATCTTTTTATTACATCCTTTTCTGTGGATGTGTTGCTGTGTTCTGCTATGTACTGAGTCCTGACAGTTCTAGCAATGCCAACCAGATGCATTTGGAAATACATTCTAAAAAACCAGGTTTTAAAGCAACCTTACTGCACATCCCAACCAATAAGAAGCAATCTGTTTTTAGTTTTTTAATGTATGGCCAACTACATCCTGCTATTGAAATTCCCATAACAAACTACCGAATAGAAGGAAAAAAACTGATGGTAACAACGTTGGCTGACCAAGTTTCTGAAACCAGTTACCCATTAGCTATTTTTGACAAACCCTTCGAAGATTACATTCAAGAGAAAACCTACTATTTTGGTACAGACCGTTATGGACGTGACCTGTTGAGCAGAATGCTTATCGGTACCCGAATTTCATTTTTTATTGGTTTTATTGCTGTGTTTATCTCCCTACTAATTGGAATTAGCATGGGGGCGGTGGCTGGATATTTTGGTGGAAAAATCGATGCAATAATCATGTGGATAATAAACGTTACTTGGTCTATACCTACATTACTATTGGTAATCGCCATTACTTTAGCACTAGGAAAAGGGTTTTGGCAGGTATTTATCGCTGTTGGACTAACTATGTGGGTAGAAGTGGCACGTGTGGTACGAGGACAACTTATCAGTGCAAAAAAAATGCAATATGTGGAAGCTGCCAAAGCCTTAGGATTCTCCAACTTTAGAATCATTTTCAAACATATCTTACCAAATATTATTGCGCCAATCATTGTTATTTCAGCAGCAAATTTTGCAGGTGCGATTTTGATAGAAAGCGGCTTGAGTTTTCTTGGTATTGGAGCACAACCTCCCACGCCTTCTTGGGGAGGAATAATTAAAGACCATTTTAATTATATCATTTTAGGCAAACCGTTCTTAGCCATCATTCCTGGTCTTGCTATTATGAGTCTCGTAATGGCTTTTATGCTTACTGGAAACACTTTAAGAGATGCGCTTGATGTAAAAAACAAACTGTAGCAGGTAAAACAATAGGGTGTATGCCTTTAAAGGGAATGCAAAATAAAACCTATCTACGCGTAAGTAATAGTCGCTATATACCCAAAAACAGACGTTGGCGTAAGTTTCTCTAAAACGGAATCAAAACGTCATTATTTACTGCCATTCTGCTGAAGGAACAAAACATCATCTTCCCACGAATAACCTAACATCTTAGCGCTCTGTCTTTTAGTTACAGAAACCAAAAAACAGAGACTATATCGCATCAATTTCAGGTAATAGTTATCAACAAATTTTTCTAATAACTTCTTAAGAGCACAGTTTTATTTAAAAAGAAACATTATTATATTTAGTACGAAAACAAGTTCCTATATGAAAAAAACCGCCAACCCTAAGATATTTGTACTCGACACTTCAGTACTTTTATTTGATCACAATTCCATAAGTAGTTTTGAAGACAATAATGTGGTGATACCCATAACTGTATTGGAAGAACTCGATAACTTTAAGATTGGAAACGAAACTAAAAACTTTGAAGCACGAGCGGTCATTCGACTCCTCGATAAAATGTCTGAAAAAGGCGGATTAGACAATTGGATTTCGCTTGGAAAAAAACGAGGTAATCTTAAAATAGCAATGGTAACGTCTACGCTTGAAGTAGATGCCGAAAAGATTTATGGCAGCGGTAAAAACGATCATAAAATAATTAATGTAGCCCTCGACCAAAAGCAACAGCAAAAAGGCAGCAAAGTTATTTTGGTTACCAAAGACATCAATTTACGTATCAAAGCAAAAGCCATTGGCTTACATTCTGATGATTTCCTTACTGGTAAAGTTAAGAACATCAAAGAAGTCTCTGAGGGAAGTATCGATTTAGACAACCTCGACCCAACTTTTATAAAAAACCTTTACAACCATAGTAAGATTGATGAAAATAGCGTTTTAAAAGATGCAAAAACGGCCAATGGATACTACATTTTGAACAAATCTTCCGACTCAGTCCTCGCCCGATACAATAACAAAACGAAGCAGATTGAACGTGTGGAAAAGAGTTATGCCTATGGAATAAAACCAAAAAATGCTGAACAAACCTTTGCTTTAGATGCCCTTCTGAACCCAGAAATTAAGCTCGTAGCCCTTCAAGGTGTTGCCGGGACAGGAAAAACATTATTGGCTTTGGCGGCTTCCTTAGAACAAAAAAACCTATACGATCAAATCATCCTTTCGCGCCCGATTATCCCATTGAGCAATAGAGATATTGGATTCTTACCAGGAGGTGCAGATGAAAAAATATCACCATACATGCAACCATTATGGGACAACTTAAAATTCATCAAATCAAAATTCCGCGAAAACGAACGCAAGAGAAAAGCGCTTGACGACATGGAATCCAACGGCTATTTATCCTTAACAGCACTGGCTTTTATAAGAGGGAGAAGTTTGTCAAATGTTATGTTTATTATCGACGAAGCCCAAAATTTAACACCACATGAAATTAAAACCATCATCACACGTGCTGGTGAAGGCACTAAAATCGTTTTTACCGGAGACATACATCAAATAGACACTCCCTATATGGATGAACAAAGTAATGGACTCACGTATTTGATTGACAAATTAAAAGGTCAAGATATTTTTGCGCATATTAAATTAGAAAAAGGAGAACGTTCGGAACTTGCAAACATTGCAAATAAATTCCTTTAAGCAGCCTAAATTTTAAGGAGGCTCGGTGCAGCATAAATAGATGTCTAAACAAGGGTCTAACCTATTTTTATAGTCAGAAAAAAAAAGTGAGAAATTGTGCTTAAGGTTGTCAACAATATACACGCTTTTGTTCAAAACATTTCTTTGTAAGGATTTGGATTTATAATATATTTGTTTCAAAGCTAACATGTCTTCTTTTACGGCATGAAAAGGCTTACTAAACAGTCACAAACTATTAGAATAAAAAATCACAATATGAAATTTATCGCATCTAGTTCTCAATTATTAAGACAACTTCAGTTATTAGGAGGTGTAATAAACAACAACAACACCTTACCTATTTTGGATAACTTTTTGTTTGAATTAAAACAAAACGAACTAAAAATTTCAGCTTCAGATTTAGAAACAACGATTACGTCTACTATAGATGTTGAATCAGATTCAAACGGAAGCATTGCGATTTCTGCACGGTTGTTATTAGACACCCTTAAAACATTTCCTAACCAACCTTTAACCTTCAAGACGGAAGACAACAACACCGTAGAGATTAGCTCAGAACAAGGTAAATACGACATGGCTTATTTTAGCGGTGATGAATTCCCTAAATCCATTACTTTAGAAGCACCAAGTTCAACAGTAATCCCTGCTGCTATCTTAGGTACGGCAATTTCAAAAACTATTTTTGCCACTGGAAATGACGACTTAAGACCAGTGATGAGCGGTGTCTTTTTTCAATTTAGCACCGACAATCTTACTTTTGTTGCTACTGATGCACATAAGCTGGTAAAATATACCAGAACAGACATTACTGCAAATGAAGCAGCTGAGTTTATCATGCCTAAAAAACCGTTGAATTTATTAAAAGGAATTTTAGCATCAAACGATACGGATGTTACCATTGAATACAACAACACCAATGCAAAATTTGTGTTCGACAATGTGGTTTTAATCTGTCGATTGATCGATGGGAAATACCCAAATTACGACGCTGTAATCCCAAAGGAAAACCCTAACAAATTGTCAGTTGAAAGAGCATCATTCTTAAACTCTACCAAACGTGTCTCAATTTTTTCAAGTAAAACAACCCACCAAATTCGTTTAAAGATGGCGGGTACCGAATTGAACATCTCTGCAGAAGATATCGACTACGCAAACAAAGCAGACGAACGCTTGAATTGCGATTATCAAGGCGACGATATGCAAATTGGTTTCAATTCAAGATTCTTAACAGAAATGCTAAGCAATCTAACCTCTGAGGAAGTGCTGATTGAAATGTCATTACCTAACAGAGCCGGAATTTTAACGCCTGTTGATGGAAATGAAGAAGGTGAACAGATTACCATGTTAGTAATGCCTGTAATGCTTAACAACTAAGCTGACTTATACTCAATAAAAAAAGCCATAATTCAATGAATTATGGCTTTTTTATTCCCTAAACTATACACTTACACCTATTCACTACCTTCTAAAAAAAAACCACTTTCAACCACTTAAATCTCTAAAGTTAACCGGTATTCATCTCTGGTTGCACCCTGATAAAAAAAATACTATCTTGCAAACGCTTGCCGAAAACGGTAAGTCTTACTCTTTCGTAATTTGTAAGGATGCCACCGTGTAGAAGTGATTTTACAGGTGGCATTTTAGTTTTTAAACGTCTTCTTTAAAATAGCACATACCAAAATGAGCACTTTAAAACTACCATCACAATAAACCCAGAAAGCATTCTTGAAGTAACTGGGTAATATTCAACCAACTTAAGATAACTAGCACCTATCAAAACTGGGGTAATGATCTTTATATTTGAACTTGAATAAAAAAATACCCTTTATGAAATTAGCATTCAAATTAGTAACAATTACATTGCTACTCACAACACAACTAACAAGTCAAAACAAACCCAATGTTTTGTTGATTGTCTTAGACGATTTAAATGACTACATAGGTGTATTGGGCGGACATCCACAAGCCAAAACACCTCATATTGACCAACTTGCAAAGGAAGGTGTGTTATTTACAAATGCACATAGCAACGTACCTGTTTGTTCTCCTTCTCGTGCGAGTTTTATGAATGGAATTTTACCTACTACTTCTAAAAATTGGGGTTTTGACAATTGGCTCAAAAACGAAATGCTTATCAATTCAAAATCATTGCCAGAATATTTTAGGGACAATGGCTACACATCGTATCAGTCAGGGAAAGTCTTCCATACCGCCAAAAAAGGTGCTTGGGACGAAATGGGTGCCGTTGCCGAATACGGCCCTCTCGCCTATAACGGAAAAAAAGCAGCTCTTCACCCTTCATGCCCCAAAGCCATGGGAACATTGGGACCTTTAGATGCAACGTTCGCGTCGCTAGCAGATATTCCTGACGTAGCCGCTACAAAAGAGGCTTCAGGGCATAAAGGTTGGTGGAATACAAATTGGAAAACGAATACAGCTTTCCACTACAAAGATGATTCGGATAGAGACTTAATGACCGATGAAAAAAGCACTGCTTGGTTTGCAAAAAAAATAAAAACGCTTGAAGACGCTGAATCAAACACCCCCTTTTTTATAAGTCTTGGTTTTATTCGTCCGCATACGCCTTTGGTTGTTCCGCAAAAATATTTCGATCGTTTCCCTGTATCCGAAGTTCAAATTCCGGTGTACAAAAAAAATGACAGAAGCGATACCAAACTTCAAGAAAACACTTTAGGAAAAGAACCCCGAGGAAGAACAGCATTCCGAACACTTACAAGTGCTTATTCTTCCGAAGAAAGAGCAATGCAAGCCTATCTTCAGGCCTATTTAGCCAGTGTGTCTTTTGCAGATGACAGGGTTGGAGAAGCCTTATCTACTTTAGAAAAAAGCAAATACAAAGACAATACCATCGTGGTACTGTTTAGTGATCACGGTTATAATATGGGCGAAAAAGAATACCTTTTCAAATACTGTTTGTGGGAAGAATCTACCCGAGTACCTCTTATTATAAAAAGCCCCAATCATATTCAAAATGCTGGAAAAACAGTAGACCACCCAGTAAGCTTAGTAGATATCTATCCAACGCTTCAGGACCTATGTAAACTTCAGGGCAGCACCGTTCTGAACGAAAAAGGAGCTCGTTTAGACGGTTTTAGTTTGCAACCTTTTCTAGAAAATCCAAACACAAATAAATGGGAAGGTCCCGATGTTGCGCTTACGGTAGTTTCAAGCTGGAAATCTAAAAAGGCAAACGAACAACATTTAGCGGTGCGCTCTAAAGACTTTCGATACATACATTACGCCAATGGTTCCGAAGAATTGTACGATCATAAAAATGACCCTTACGAATGGAATAATGTAGCGAGTAAATCGAATTACAAAAGCATTAAAACCAATTTAAAGCATCAACTATTCGACATTGTAAAGGTACCTAACAAAAAAACTACATTAGAAGTCACTCCCATGGAAAAGGACAAAAAATTAGCGAATGAAAAATGGAAGGACACTTATTTCAAGGAAAACCCAAAAGCAGATACAAACAAAGATGGTATTTTGACTTGGCAGGAATACAAAATTCATAAAAATCAATAAAAAACTTTATATTTATGCATTAAAACCTTAAGTCTTTAAATTTGGAATTAAAATACAATCCCTCCACCAAAAATGATTCAGCGTCTTTTTATGTAGAACGTAAAAAGAAACCCTATTTTGGGGTGCATTGGCATTACCACGAAGAGTACGAATTACTATACACCATAAAAGGTCAAGGCGTTCGTATTGTAGGAGATAGTATGGACCATTTTAATGGCAATGATTTAGTGTTTTTAGGTAGTGGCCTTCCTCATTTATTTAAGAACGAAGAAAAAAACGAAAATGTTGAAGTCGATTATATTGTATTAAAATTCAGCAACCATTTTAACGGCGTTCCGATTTTCACACTGCCCGAGTTTCAAAATATTGCAGCTTTTTTAAAAAATTCCTACAGAGGAATGGTCTTTTCAAATGCCACCATAGAAAGGATAAAACCTTATATAAAAGCCTTAGCAGATGCTCAGGAAGAAGATAAAATGATAGGACTTATTCAAGTTTTGAAAATCTTTGCTACCGAAAACAATTTTCAGCACTTGTCTAGCGAGAACTTCTCTCTAAAAATTTCATCTAAAGGAGAAGACAGAACTCAAAAAGTAATTGACTACATATCGGAAAATTACACAAAAGACATCACATTAGACGATCTCGCTGCCGTAGCATACATGACTACAAACTCTTTTTGCCGTTATTTTAAAAACCGAACAGGAAAAACAGCGTTTCAATTTATCCGAGAATTTAGAGTTAACAAAGCCTGTCAAATGTTGATTAACGGAGAAAAAAGTATCGGTGAGATTTGTTTTGACACTGGATTCAACTCTTTTTCTAGCTTTAACAGAATCTTTAAAAATTTAAAAAACATCTCTGCTAGCGAGTACAAAACAAAATACATGCAATTGAATTCTTAAAGAATCAACCACAGCATATAACGTACCTCGTAAACATTCTTGCTAATACTAGACGTATTGGCTAGTACGTTATTTTTTGCATCTTTCCATCGTTAATTGATTTGAAACTAAACCGAGTTAAACCAAGTACGGTCATTTTGAAATATTAACCTTACATTTGCGGCATGGAAGCAAAAACATCTAAAATTTTCGGAATCAGAGCCGTTATAGAAGCAATTAACAGCGAGAGTTCTATAGACAAAGTCTTTATTCAAAAGGGTATTTCAGGTCATCTGATGAATGAACTGATGCAACACATCAAAAAAAACAACATCGCTTTTAGTTATGTACCTGTCGAAAAATTAGACAAGCTATCCAAATACAACAATCACCAAGGAGCTGTTGCTCAAATTGCACCCATCCCTTTTCATGACTTAGACGGTTTGATTGAAAAAACGATTGAAAGTGGAGAAACTCCTTTATTCTTGTTATTAGATCAAGTATCGGATGTACGTAATTTTGGAGCTATAATCAGAACTGCAGAATGCACAGGTGTTCATGGCATCATCATTCAGAAACAAGGAAATGCTCCAGTAAATGCTGAAACGGTAAAAACGTCTGCAGGAGCGGCTTTCAATATTCCAATCTGTAAAGTAGACCACATCAAGGATGCTTTATTTATTTTACAAGCTGCCGAAATTCAAACGGTAGCTGCTACTGAAAAAACAGAAGATACTTTATACCAAGCCGACTTTACAAAGCCTACAGCAATTATTATGGGTTCTGAAGATAGAGGAATCAATCCTTCCATATTAAAAATGGTAGACACCAAAGCAAAACTTCCGCTTAAAGGTACTATTGGTTCGCTAAATGTCTCGGTAGCCTGTGGTGCTTTCTTATACGAAGCAGTGCGTCAGAGATTATAACACTTAGTTATTTGTTGTTAGTTTCTGGTTTTTAGTTTCTTTCGGATTGAAAAAGGTGAAGAATAGAATTCTTATGCACCAACAACAAAAAACCAACAACAAAAAACGAGAACACTAACGCTCCTGTAAATAGCTTGTTACGTTCGTTTCAATTCTCTCCAATACATTTGAAATATCCGCTTTTACGAATGTTTCACCTGTAATCTTTTCGTACAATTCTATATATCGATTCGAAATTTCTTCAATTTTAGCTTCCGTCAATTCAGGTATTTCTTGCCCTTCTTTTCCTTGAAATCCGTTTTCCAACAACCATTCTCTTACAAACTCTTTTGACAATTGCTTTTGCTTTTGATCACCGGCCTGAATTGCTTCATATCCTTCAGCATAAAAATAACGTGATGAATCTGGTGTATGAATCTCATCAATTACCACAATCTTACCAGCGCTTGTACGTCCGAATTCGTATTTGGTATCTACCAATATCAATCCTTGCTTTGCAGCAATCTCTGTACCTCTCTCAAACAAGGCATAGGTATAGGCTTCTAATTGCTCATAATCTTCTTTGGAAACAATCCCATTTGCCAAAATATCTTCACGAGAAATATCTTCATCATGGTCACCAATCTCCGCTTTGGTTGATGGTGTTATGATTGGTTTTTCAAATTTCTGATTTTCGATCATTCCCTCTGGCATTGGCACCCCACAAAGCACTCTTTTTCCTGCTTTGTATTCTCTCCAAGCATGTCCTGTCAAATAGCCACGAATCACCATTTCAACTTTAAACGTATCACAAGCCTCACCAACGGTAACGTTTGGGTCTGGTGTAGCCACCACCCAGTTTGGTACAATATCTGAAGTAGCTTCCAACATTTTCGCCGCGATTTGATTCAAAATCTGTCCTTTAAAAGGAATTTGTTTTGGCATGATGACATCAAAAGCAGAAAGCCTATCCGTTGCTACCATTACCAATAAATTTTTATCAATGGTATAAACTTCTCTAACCTTTCCTTTATAAATCGCTTCTTGCTTCGGGAAATTGTAATTTGTATCGTTAATCGTAGTACTCATAATCGTTTGGCTATCTCTTTAATATTGTGCTGCAAAAGTAAAAAATTCTATTTTAGTATAGGCCATGTATCATGAATTTTAAAACCTTACGCTTCTTTTCCCTAATGACCAAAGACAGTTGTTCACTCCCTAGTCTGAATCAATGGTTTTATACGCTTTTATAATTTCTTTTACCAATCGGTGACGAATGACATCTTTGTCATCTAAATAGATATTGGCAATTCCTTTTACATCTTTCAAAGCCAACAAAGAAGTCTTAAGTCCAGATACTTGTTTTCTAGGCAAATCTACTTGTCCAGGATCCCCCGTAACAATAAACTTCGCCCGCTTCCCCATTCTAGTTAAAAACATTTTCATTTGCCCAGCGGTGGTATTCTGTGCTTCATCCAATATCACAAAAGCATTATCAAGCGTACGTCCTCTCATAAAGGCTAAAGGTGCAATTTGAATCACCCCTTTTTCAATATATGCATTGAGTTTCTCAAACGGAATCATATCTCTTAAGGCGTCGTATAAAGGTTGCATATAAGGATCTAATTTCTCTTTTAAATCTCCTGGTAAAAAACCTAAGTTCTCACCTGATTCAACTGCAGGTCGTGTTAAAATAATACGTTTCACCTCTTTATCTTTCAATGCTTTTACAGCCAAAGCAACTGCCGTATAGGTTTTTCCAGTACCTGCCGGACCTATAGCAAATAACATATCATTGGATTCCATTTTAGAAACCATCTTGCGCTGATTTTCGGTTTGCGCTTTTATCAATTTACCTGCAACACCATGTACCAAAACACCTTCTGCAGTTTTAGAATTCTTTTCCGACTTCCCTGAAGCCGTTAACAATTGCTCTATGGCATTTTCGTCTAAAGAATTGTATTTATCAAAGTACTTGATAAGCATCTCCATACGCTTTTCAAACTCATCTAGAATTACAGGTTCTCCAAAAGCTTTAATTTCAGAACCTCTAGCCACAATTTTTAACTTAGGAAAAAATGCTTTGATATGTTTTATGGTACTGTTTTGCGTTCCAAAAAACTCTTTTGGATTGATTTCGTTAAGACTGATACTGCGTTCGTTCAAATGCCTGTAATTTAGTGTTTATAAATCCTTTATTTTTCATGAATAAAAATACTATTATTTCCTATATATTTGTATAAATTTGTCTAAGATTTTTTAAGCTAGTAAAAACCTATAAGCGAGAAAACCAACCATGCCATTAATTACTTTAACGACAGATTTTGGAACGAAAGATCACTTTGTTGGTGCAGTTAAAGGGGCAATCTATTCGTCTATTCCAGAAGTTCAAGTTGTCGACATCTCGCATGAAATTGCTCCGTTCAACATAACTGAAACCGCTTATATCCTAAAAAACGCCTATAAAAACTTTCCCGAAGGCACCATACATATTGTTGGGGTAGATTCTGAACTGAACGAGGACAACAAACATATAGCAATCTTACTCAATGGCCATTTTTTTGTATGTCCAGACAACGGCCTTATTTCAATGATTGCATCAGAAATAAATCCGACTAAAATAGTAGAAATCAATATACATGACCGCATCGCCTCTAGTTTTTCTGTACTCGATGTCTTTGTACAGGTTGCCGCACATATTGCTCGTGGTGGTACACTTGAAGTCATTGGAAAGCCGTTGGATAGCTACAAACAGTTGTACGAAATACAACCACAAGTAAACACCGATCAAAACAAAATACTTGGAAATGTTATTTATATTGACAATTACGGAAATGTCATTAGTAACATTACAGAAAAATTATTTAAAGAAGTTGGAAAAGGGAGAGAATACACCTTACATGCAAGTCGATATGCCTTTAAAGAAATCAATTATAAATACAGCGACATTGTAGACTTTAGTTTAGAACCCATACTTCGACAAAGCGACGGAAACAAATTGGCCATATTCAATTCAGCAGGGTATATTGAAATTGCCATATACAAAAGTAATCTGACAACTGTTGGAGGCGCATCGAGTTTATTAGGTTTAGACTATAGAGATGTCATCAGTATTGAATTTCATTGACAACTCATTCCTGTATCGCAATTAAAAAAAGGTACATCACATTAAAAACGTAAACAATTAGCAGCATGATTGCCATACTCAAAAAAGAAATTCGTCAATTTTTCGGAACCTTATCTGGTTACCTTATTGTGGCTTGTTTTTTAACTTTGAATGGTTTGTGGCTATGGGTACTCGATAGCGAAGCCAATATTTTGAATAGTGGATTTGCAGATCTCACGCTTTTTTTTACAAGCACAGCCTATCTGTTTATATTTTTAATCCCTGCATTTACCATGCGGAGTTTTTCTGAAGAGTTTAAGTCGGGAACGATAGAAATCTTACAAACCAAACCCATTTCGCGTATACAACTCATTGCAGGGAAGTTCTTAGCCAACTTACTGCTCATTTGCATCGCTTTACTTCCAACCAGCATATATGTTTATTGCATTTATGAATTGGCTATACCGGTAGGAAATATTGACTTTGGCAGCCTAATAGGTTCTTATATCGGTATGTTATTTGTGGCCAGCACGTTGATTGCTATTGGTATATGGGTTTCTTCATACACAAAGAATCAGTTGTATGCCGTTTTGGGAGCTACCGCACTCTGTTATTTGTTCTATGAGGGCATTGGGTTTTTACCAGAAAATCTACAATGGTTAGACGCCTTGGACATGTACAGTCATTATAAAAGTATGGCAAGAGGTGTTATTGATACTAGAAATCTTTGGTATTTCATCGCTTTCTGTGCACTGTTTTTAAGTTTGACTTTCTGGAACCTCTCGCTTCACAAAAACAAGAAAAAACTCAGCTATGTTCTTGTTATGCTCACGGTATGCAGTGTGCTCAACACTAATTTCTATACACGTATTGATCTTACGGCCGACCAAAGATACACCTTATCAGACGCCACTGTTTCCATTGTAAAATCATTAGACGAAGTGGCGGTAATTCGCGTCTATCTCGAAGGCGATTTCCCATCAGAATTTAAAAGACTTCAGCTAGAGGCAAAACAACTGTTAGAAGAGTTAAAAACAGAAAACAAAAAGCTAAAAGTCCTATTTACCGATCCGAAAGGACAAATGGAAACGCTTGTAACAAAAGGTTTATCCCCTAGCCGACTCACTATAGAGGAAAATGGAGTTGTATCAGAATCCATTATACTTCCATGGGCTACAATTTCGTACAAAAACAGAACGACACATGTCTCTTTATTAAAAGACGGTGCACCCAATGAACCACAGACCCAGCAACTAGAAAATTCTATTCAAAATTTAGAATATGCTTTTGCAAATGGACTGAACAACGTGCGTTCTAAAAAAGAAAAAAGCATTGCAATTCTTCAAGGAAATGGTGAACTTGAAGATATTTATTTATATGATTTTTTAAAAACAATTGGAACCAACTACCACCTGGCGAAATTTACATTGGACTCGGTAACAACAAACCCACAAAAAACCTCGACACAATTAAACAATTATGACTTAATCATTGTCGCAAAACCAACTGAAGCTTTTACAGAAAAAGAAAAATATGCGTTAGACCAATACACCTTACAAGGAGGAAATAGCATTTGGATGCTCGATTATATCCATGCTGAAATGGATAGTCTCTACACTACTGGTAAAACATTGGCCTATCCTAGAGACCTCAATTTAGATGATTTCTTTTTTCGCTATGGAGCACGTTTCAACACCAACCTCATCAAGGATTTATACGCTTCAAAAATTTCATTAGCTACCGGAAACACTGGCAACAAAACAAACTATCAAAAGTTTTTATGGTACTACCACCCTTTGGTGACTCCTGAAAAAAACCATCCAATTGTTCGGAATATAAGTCCTGTCAATTTTCAGTTTACTTCGAGTATTGACACTTTAGAAAACAACATTCAAAAAACGGTCCTCTTAAAAAGTTCTGTACTTTCCAAAGCCGTGAAAACACCTTCGATTGTCGCGCTAAAAACAGTAGCTGAAAAACCAAGTCCTCAAAACTACAATCAAGGAAATCATACTTTGGGACTTTTATTAGAAGGTAAGTTCACCTCTGCTTACAAAGACCGACAAAAACCTTTTGTCATCAAAAATGCTAAGGAAATTGGTTTGCCAGCTAAAATGATACTTATAGGAGATGGAGACATTGCCAGAAATCAAATTCACAATGGGAAACCATTAGCCTTAGGAACTGATAAATGGACGCAAGCGTTTTATGGCAATAAAGAATTTTTAACCAATGCCGTTTCTTATATACTCGACACAACAGGATTGATACATATCAGATCGAAAAGCATTGCCTTAAAACTATTGAACAAGCAGAAGAGTGCACAAGACAAAAATTACTGGCAATTCGTAACAATTGGAGGCCCCCTACTCCTGCTTTCATTCGCTGCCATTATTGTGTTAACTTACAGAAAAAGAAAATACGGAACTCGAAAGGAAGCCTAAAAACTACTTACAATACAAAATGTACTGCAATTGTCTATGTATTGTAAAAACTACTACTACTTTACCCCCAATGTTTTGGTATTTGACCTGATTTTGTATGTGTTTTAAAATTATTTTTCCAAATCTCATTTTTACCATATGTTCATAAAACCACAAAAAACTCAAAAAAATAGTTAAGAAACCTAATCTTCATTTTCATTCGTTTCATCCCTAATCAATTTCCGTTTAAAAGTCCGCAAACAAAAAAGACAAATTTATCTTTTTAATAAAAGACTATATGGTATTTTATACCGATTATTCCCTACATTTGTAGGGTAATTAAACGAAAAAAATATGAAAGTAGCAGCCTTTAAAAATGGAATTTGGAACGACACTATTAATGTACGTGATTTTGTACAGAAAAACATCTCACCCTATCACGGAACCCATGAGTTCTTACGAGGGCCGAGTTCTAAAACAGAAAAATTATGGGAAATCTGCAAGCAAGCAACACAGGAAGAAAGAGAAAACAACGGTGTACGCGCTGTAGACATTGACACGATTTCTGGCGTAAGTGCTTTTAAAGCTGGCTATATTGATAAGGAAAATGAAGTAATTGTAGGTTTGCAAACCGATGTGCTTTTAAAAAGAGCCATGAAACCTTTTGGCGGATATAAAGTAGTTCAAAAAGCATTGGGAGAACACGGGTTGGCGCCAAGCAACACCATTTCAGACCTATTCGAAAAATATGTAAAGACACATAACGATGGTGTTTTCGACGCATATACTACTGAAATAAAAAAATTCAGATCCCTTGGATTTCTTACCGGACTTCCAGACAATTATGCCCGTGGACGCGTCATTGGTGATTATCGTAGACTCGCCTTGTATGGTATCGATACACTCATTGATGTTAAAAAGACCGACCTAGAAGCTATAGAGGGTCCAATGACTGATAAAGTAATTCGTTTACGTGAAGAAGTAGCAGAACAAATCAAGTCCCTTAAGGAGATGCTTCAAATGGGTACCTATTACGGTCTTGATTTATCTCGCCCAGCTCAAAACGCACAAGAAGCTGTTCAGTGGACCTATATGGCGTATTTAGCTGCGGTAAAAGAACAAGACGGTGCTGCCATGTCCTTAGGAAATGTTTCTTCCTTCCTAGATATCTTTATCGAAAAAGATTTAGAAGCAGGGCTCATTACGGAAGCAGAAGCACAAGAATACATCGATCAATTTGTTATGAAATTACGTATGGTTAGACATTTGAGAATGGCGGCTTATGACGATATTTTTGCAGGTGACCCTACTTGGGTAACCGAAGCTATTGGAGGGATGTTCTCTGATGGACGCACCAAAGTGACCAAGTCTTCTTTTAGATTCTTACATACGTTGTACAATTTAGGCCCCTCACCAGAACCAAATTTAACCGTACTTTGGTCTGAAAGACTACCCCAAAATTTTAAGGATTTCTGTGCCAAAGTTTCTATAGACACTTCTTCTATTCAGTTTGAAAATGACGAATTGATGCGTACCAGTCGTGGGTCTGATGATTACGGAATTGCTTGTTGTGTTTCTTTCCAAGATCTCGGAAAACACATTCAGTTCTTTGGAGCACGTACCAATTTAGCCAAAACGCTTTTGTTAGCCATTAACGGAGGTCGTTGTGAAAACACCGGCAAATTAATGGTGGAAGGTATTCCTGAATATACGCAGGACATATTGGACATCGACACAGTGATGACCAACTTTAGAATTGCCATGAAAGAAGTGGCAAGAGTGTATAATGACTCCATGAACATCATACACTATATGCATGACAAGTACTATTATGAAAAAGCACAAATGGCTTTGATTGATACGAATCCAAAAGTAAATATTGCCTATGGTATTGCAGGTTTATCGATCGTTGCCGATTCATTGTCTGCCATTAAACACGCTAAGGTTACTCCTATTAGAAATGAAGAAGGGTTGACTGTAGACTTTAAAATTGAAGGTGAATTCCCTGCCTATGGAAATGATGATGACCGCGTAGATAGTTTAGCGGCAAATGCAGTGGCCGACTTTAATGATGAGCTAAAGAAACTAGCCGTTTATAAAGATGCAGAGCCTACTATGTCTGTGTTGACCATAACATCCAATGTGGTATATGGAAAGAAAACAGGTGCTACCCCAGACGGAAGAAAGAAAGGCGTTCCTTTTGCTCCGGGAGCTAATCCTATGCACGGTAGAGATACACATGGTGCTATCGCTTCGTTAAATTCTGTTGCGAAGATAAATTATTTAGATTCATTGGATGGAATTTCGAATACCTTCTCTATTGTACCTAAATCATTAGGCGCTTCTGATGAGGACAGAATTTCGAACTTAGCAACCACTTTAGATGGTTATTTTGCGAGAGATGCGCAACATTTAAATGTTAATGTATTCAACAGAGACACCTTAATAGATGCCATGGAACACCCAGAAAACCACCCTCAATTAACGATACGTGTTTCTGGATATGCTGTAAACTTTATTCGATTGACCAAAGAGCAACAGCTAGAAGTAATTACGCGTTCGTTCCACGAGTCGATGTAATATAAAAACAAGCATATGGCAAACTCAAAGGGGGTTTTCTTTTGAGTTTGCCTTCACTAAAAGCCTTAGCCTATCAAAACTGCAGAGAACAAATTACATGTACATTCTATAGAATCCTTTGGTACTCATGACGGACCAGGACTCAGAATGGTCATTTTTTTACAGGGTTGTAAATTGAAATGTTTGTATTGCCACAATCCAGATACCATAGCTACTTCTGGAGGTACCGAATACGATATTGAAGCCTTGGTAAAACGTGCTGTCAATATGAAATCCTATTTTGGGAAGTTTGGGGGTGTAACAGTATCCGGTGGAGAGCCACTATTACAAGCAAAAGCCTTAATTCCTTTGTTTCAACGCCTTAAAGAAGAAGGCATCCACACCAACATAGACACAAATGGAAGACTGTTGAACCATTTTACTACGGAGTTATTAGACGACTATTCTGATTTGGTGATGCTCGACATTAAGCATATGACTGAAGCAGGTTTTGAAGCCCTAACGGGAGCAAAAAACAAGGAGACAACGTTTAATTTTGCCAAGCATAGAGAAGCTTCAGGTAAACCCATGTGGCTTCGTTATGTACTACTCCCTGGAATTACAAACACCCCAGAATTACTACATCAGTTAGGCAACTATTTTAAAGATTATAAAACCATTGAAAAGATAGAACTGCAGCCCTACCATAAACTAGGGGTGCATAAATGGAAGGCTTTGGGATGGAAATACGAGCTCGATGAAGTTCAGGAAAATACGCCTGAAGAAATTGAACAAGCAGTCACTATTTTAAAAGATTATTTTAAAGAAGTCAAAGTAAACTAACACTAACACTATGAACACACAAAAAACGAAAAACCGTTGGCTCATTGCAGCATCAGCGGTAGGAATCCACATCTCTATCGGATCGGTCTATGCCTATTCGGTCATGACAAACCCCGTAAAAGATGTCTTTGGGGTAGAAGGAAGCGACATCAAATGGGCTTTTAAAATTGCCATTTTATTATTAGGACTTTCAGCCGCTTTTTTAGGGAAGTGGGTTGAAAAAGTAGGTCCAAAAGTAAGCGGAACTACATCCGGCATATTTTATGGAATTGGAATTTTGGGTTCCGGTCTGGCAGTACAAATGGAATCCATCATACTTTTCTATATCTGTTATGGAATTATTGGCGGTATTGGTCTTGGACTGGGCTATATTACTCCGGTAAGCACTTTAGTAAAATGGTTTCCAGACCGACGCGGATTGGCAACAGGTATGGCGATTATGGGTTTTGGTTTTGCCGCTTTGATTTTCGGCCCTATCATGCAAAGTCTTTTTGATTCGGTGGGGGTTTCAAATGCTTTTTATATTCTAGGAATTGTCTATATGATTTTAATTCTTTCGTCTGCTAGTTATATTGAAAGACCTCCGGAAGGGTATCTACCAGAAGGCTATAAACCGGGCGAAGGAAAAACCATAAAGGCAGACATGGCAAATATCAATGCCGATGCGGCGCTCAAAACACCGCGGTTTTATTATATCTGGTTTATGATGTTTATTAATATCTCCTGTGGTATTGCTATTATATCTGCCGCCAGCCCGATGATGCAAGAAAAATTAAACTATTCACCTATGGAAGCCGCTGCTATTGTAGGTCTTATTGGGGTATTCAATGGTTTGGGACGTATTCTATGGTCTACGCTTTCCGATTATCTGGGTAGAGCCAATACCTATATCGTCTTTTTTGCATTTCAAATTGCTGCGTTTTACTTCCTACCCAAAATGACAATGGAGCTGAGTTTTTTGTTCGTGTTATTTACAGTGATTACCATGTATGGAGGCGGCTTCTCTACCCTACCCGCCTTTTTAGGAGATTTGTTCGGCACCAAACAATTGGGCGCTATTCATGGAATGGTATTGGCAGCCTGGGGAATTGCAGGTGTGGTAGGTCCAACAATCTATGACACCGTAAAAAATACGACTGGCTCTTTAGACACTACCTTAAAAGTGTTTGCAGGTCTGTTTGTACTGGCACTTATTGTTTCAATTCTTATGAAACTAACTATAGAAAAGGCGTATAAATCAAAAAACCTAAAGCTTAAAACAGCCTAAAACAACTTCAACTAATTCAATTTCAAAACAGGCCTTCTTTTATAAAAAAGAAGGCTTGTTTAGTTTTTATACGCTGTAGGCTTCCCAAAAAAACAGGGTTGTTGTCAAAAGCTACACTTGTCCCTTGTGAAAAATGAGTAACTGGGTCTATTCCGTTAAATCTACCAATGGCAGGGTCATAGGTTCTGAATTCCATCTCATACAAGTTTAAACCCAAACTTTCTTCCAACTCAACGCCGTTGTATTTGAATTTTTGAGCAACGGAGTTTCCAAAAGAACTTACGATATTATTGTATCCTTTAAGTTTAAGACCAAAAGGATAATAGCTATGTTAAAGAACTCTCTTTTGTAGCAGTATTTCTAATTCAAATTAGTAATATTTTCTATTTTGTCAATCCTATAATAACTAGCATAACCACTTATATATTCTTCTTGAATAAGAATGTAATTTTCATCAAATAATTTTCTTTTTATGACTCCATCTTTTCCAAATAAACTCTTGCCTGAGAGAAGTTGTTCTAAGGCCTTCTTTTCTAATAATTCTTGTTCTTCTTGTTCCATAATTTCTGTTTGAATAAAATTAATACTTTTTTTTATTCAGACAGAGTTCAGTTTACAGTCTCTTTCTTACTCATCTCGTAACAGAAAAAAATCTACTAATATCACATACCTAGTGTATCGTCAGGTATAGGTGGTATATTTTTCTTTTCAAAAGGAATTCTTAACCTAGTTTCAAAGTTTAAAACCGTATCTATTTTGCTAACTTGATTACTCTTAAGATTAATTAAATATTTAATCAAATCTTGATAATCCTTTGGGCATTCGTTTTCAAAAAAGAACACTTCTTTCTTTTTTCCTTTATAAACAAAACTTGTATTATAAACTTGAACATCTGGAGTATTTGAAGCATATTCTTTTTTCAAAGAATCTATATCTAAATTATCAATTAACCTGTTTAATTCATTAAAATCTCTCAAAGTTAATTCATATTTGTATACTCCTACTTTATTATTAAATTCTAGAAGATTATAATATACTGTATTCTTATAAAGTTTAACATCTAAAACAGGACACGTCTTATAGCATCCTGTTGTGGAAACCATTAAAGATTGTAATTCTTTTTCCTTACTACAAGAAATACAAAAACTAGTAAACAAAATCCCACATAGAATTCCAAATAGTTGTATTGCTTTTTTTATTTTTATTAAATTTTGCATTTCCTTGTTTTAATACTCCATAACCTTTTGTGCTATATAAAGAACGTTTTTGTGTTCTTGCATCCCTATCCTCTTGATAATGATGCCTACGATACGGATCTTTTTTCATCAAATCTTTATCAATAATTGAATGATCTGCCTTTCCATTATCCATTATATCTTTTGCGTCTCTATCAGCATGAATAAATGTTTCATGTACTATCGTAGATAAACTTTCGTAAACATTGCTTTCTGACCCTAAATTCACATTGATTTGAAATCTTCCATTTTCATCAGCTTGTCTATTATTATTTTCTCCAACACCAGTATCTCCAGAATTAATACCTTTCGGTGATCCCCCATAATTTAAGTCAATACCTTCTTTATGATATTTACCATTAGAATCAAATTTCACTCCTCCTATTTCTTGACCCTTTGAAGCAAATTGACTTAAATACTTCTTACCTGTCTTTGTTCCTGCAAAGTATTCAAAAGCTTTTACTTGAGTAGCATTAACATAATTTCCATCTTTATCTTTTTTGTAAAGATCAGCAACATTAATACTATCACCTGCAATTTCTCTAAAAAATACTGGGTTGTTTGCAGAAAAGTGATAAGGTGTCATCAATTGATATTTTTCTGCAAACCTATCTATTTTATTAAATCTTCCTATTGCAGGGTCATAATCTCTCCACTGATAAGCATAAGTGTTTTTACCAAGTTCTTCTTCTAATTCTTCACCTTGAAATTTATATTTCTGTGCAGTCGCATTCCCAAAGGAACTAACGACATTATTGTATCCTTTATGAAGAAGTCCAAAAGGATAATAGTTCGATTCCTCTATAAGTTCCAAACTTTTCTTAATAAGCGCAACGTCATATATCGTATAATGCGTTGCTATGCCATCATCTGTGGAGGCTCCTTTGTAAAACTTAATACCAAGCCCGTTTACGCCATCGGGTACGGTATATTCGAAACTACTGTTTCCATTTTCTAGAAAAGCAATATGATCGCCACCCACATATACATTATTGGTATAATGAATGATAGCTAACCCTACCAAAGCTGTACTTCCTTTGTCTATAGTTGTATGAATTTCCAATTGATCACCGCCTGAAAAGCTTGTTGACAGTCTTTTCTTTGCACCGCCCCATTTAGCTGCAATAGACACTTCCAAAGCACCGCCTTCCTGAATGATAGTTGCGCTTTCTGGATACCATACTTCTGAATTGTCAAAAGTATCTTGCAATGCCATGGAGCTTTCTCCCATATAACTCAGACGTACATTGCCCAAATGGTCTTTGTATTGGTAAACGTATTCATACGCTGGGATTGCTTCGCTATCGCTCGCAATGACGGGCTGTACATAGCCCTCAGGGGTATTAAAAAACTGCAATATACCTTCTTTGTACACATAGTTTCCTGCGTATTGGGTAGTTGTGCTATGTCCGTTTTCGTTGACCACTTTTGCGAGTTTTATGCCTGTTGCATCGTAAATATAGGAAATATTGTTGCTTCCAAACGAAACTTGTATAGGCAAGTTTAAATGATTGTAAGCAATGGTAGTGATGCCCTTGTTTTTGTCTTCGGTCATATTGCCGTTCAGGTCATACGAATAGTCATCGCCTACGGTATTGCCATCTTTAAATCCTGTTATTGTCGAACCGTGCTCATAAACATTTAAAAGTTTGTTTCCAGCATCATATGAGTAGGACAATTCGTCCATAGAGCCAAAATTTTCGGCATTCGTGTCTAAATGACCTCCTCGAAGAATTTCAAGAATATTCCCATTCTTATCATATAGAGCATATTCTAAATTGTAGTTTCCGGTATTATCAAGCGCATAAGTAAGCCTATTAAGAGCATCATAATAATAATGGTAACTTTTTTTTCTGCTATCCACGTTCAACGTATTCCAAGTGGTTTGACTTATATTTCCATTATACAACCCCGTTCCCGATGTTGGGTTGTTATAGGCCAAACTAAAGTTGAACAAATCATTGTCTGTATTTGTGTCTTCGTTTATGTTTTTTAGCCAACCACGTATGTTGTATTTATAATCAACGGTTTGCAAACCTGCTGAATTTTCTAGCTCGGCAGCTACCGCTCCACCCACTTTTTTGCTTTGTAGCTGTCCCAGTTCATCATAACTGTTTAGGCTAATCAATTCTTTGGTTACAGCACTGCTGTTTTCTGTTGTGCTACTAATTTTGGCGTGAAAGCCTGGTGTTCCAGTAAAGCCAGGTTTGAGTATAATGGAACGTGTGGCCGTAACGGGTTGGTCAGTATGGCTAGTTCCGTCCAATTCAAGGTTTTCGGGAACTGCGTTTAAAAGGCTCGTTTCTGAGTCGGCAATGGCTTGGGTATGACTTAGTACTCTGCCGCTGTGGTCATAGGTAAATTCGTCTTGCACCACAATGTTGTCTTGCCCTGTTTTGGAATGCATACTAATGCTTTGGTCTACTTTCCCAACAAAGTCGAGTTGGGTTTTTACAATATCGGTGGTTTGCAGATAGGCATTATGACTAGCAGTCCATATGGGACGTTCCTTTTCGTCATAGGCGGTGATTGTCGTAATCCACCCTTCGAGAGCCTCAGGGCTTGGGTTCAGAACTTTTATTTTAGAGCCCGTAGCCAGGGTTTTGGTACGGGTGGTTATGGGTTGGTCTAATACAGAAGTAGGCAAGGTCAAGCCTGCGGTATCAAAATGGTAATCGTCAAAATAATTGATGGTATGCAATTCAATATTGTTTCCTGGAAAACTTTGGTTGCTATAATAGCTGTTGTCATAGCCGGTTCCTGTAGCAACTTTGCTTTCGTACAGATTGGGAATTGGGTCGTTTATGGCAAGTGTATAAAACGCATCGAGGATGCCTTGCATCTGGGATTGATCTTGAGCGCTGTCATGTGTAAAGATTCCTGTGTTAACAATCCGACCAAACATATCATATTTGGTAAATAACCACTTATTAGTACGTCTTAGGTTTCCGTCCTGCGTCAATACGGGGCGGTCTAATTTGTCATAAACAATATATTCTCGGGCCTTACCAGGGATTTGTTTTTCTATAAGTCGGTGATGTCGATCGTATTGGTATTGATAACAGAGCTCACTTAGCTCAGTACTAGATACTCCGTCAGATGTGTTTACCAAAGGAGGAATTACAAAAGTAAGGTTGCCAAAATCGTCATAGATATAATAGGTGTCGTGAGGAGCAGATGTGGTTGATGAAAAATTGTCTCTGTCTGTTGCATCCGCAAAAGATCTTTTGAGTACCACACGGTCTTGTTTGTCCGTAAATTCTTCCGTCGTATGTTTGACTCCTTCTGAAATCTTCCAGTTTTCATCTTTAGTTATAACCTTGAACAATTGCCCGCTCTCGTAATATCCTTTGTCATTTAGAATGGGAACGAAATTGGCATCTATGGTTACCCCATACATTCGGACATTGTCGTTTTCAAAACTCGTTGGGTTGTTAGGGTCATGACTGTTTGTTTGATATTCAAATTTGATCGTGTGTTCTCCACCTATTTTCCAATCTTCACCAGGGGCGGCTTGTTCAACAATTCTGTTTAAAGGAGAGTTTTCATATGTTTTTTCGGAGTATGGATTGGCTTCAACGCCTTCTGCCAAATCATTTGTGTATTGAAAAGTATAATAGTCTTTTGTGTCAGAGCCAGGATTATTCCCTCTGTACGATCCATAATTGTTCAAACTTCCATAGTTGTTAGTAGGTATATATGGAAGCCATTCTTTAGTTTGCCTGCCATAGGCGTCATATTCTATGTGAGTAATTATGTCTTGTCCAGTCGCACTTTGCTGCCAGTTGACGGTTTGAACAGGTCGTCCCAATCCATCGAGATATGTAGTATTTTCATTTACATCACTCTTATCGGTAAGAGATTCAGCATCGGAGGTTTTAACAAGTGGAATTATTTGGGTAATACTATTTGCATCAATATGTAATTTGGAATTTTCAGATAATGTGATAGGGGTTCTAGTTGGGCTAACACATCCGGTGATTGGGTTTCTTGCTTGGGCAAAATAGGTCCCAGATAAATTGGTAGAAAAAACAGTATTGTTACTTTCTAACAATTCTCCATCAATTGCTTCGTTGTACCAATCTATAGTTTCTCCAGAGTTGACTGTTGCTGAAAGAGAAGGAACAAACTCACCGGAGAAGTAGCTTTGGTCTTGCCCCACTGGTGGGCTGGGTATTGAAATTTCATTTATTGTAAATATGGTTTCTTCAGAAATCATATCATTCGTAATGTCCTTTGCCCTTATGCTGTATGTGTTAGGAGATAAATTTGAAAAGACGGGACTAGATTGATAGCTTATTCCATCGATACTGTATTCGTATTTAGAACCCACAGGGGTTGTTATTGTGACTTCTCCAATTAAGGAAGGGCATGTAGCTTGGGATATATTGAGTTGTGGTATTTCTGGGCCTTCAAAATCAATTGTTGTGGTGATAACCATATTAAACAGCTCTCCTTGATTGTTCTCTAATACAGCAACTAATGAACCGATATGCCCGTAATCCCATTGAATCTTAACTTTACAAATTTGTTGTGATTTCTCAAAATAAGAATAGTAATCACCATTTAAGAAATCGGTATTTTCTGCTGTGGGATCATCAATAAATATTCCGTATTCTAATTCGTAGGAAACATGGTATTGACTAGCAATGCCGGGTAAAGAATTATCGTATATTTCATATTCATATGTTGTGTTTGTTTGTAAATTTTCCTTTGGTCCTTGTAGTGTGAAATTACCATCTGTGTCTTGTTGAGAAAATAATAAGTTTACATTTAATAGAAATGCGAATAGGAAAATTAATTGATTTAATGTTTTATTCATAGCTGTTAACTTTTAGAGCCTTTACAATATCTTATTTCTGTTATGTAGGGATTGAGTAATCAAAATACCCTCAGTCTTTAGGATGTGTTTTTTATTCTTCTTGTATAAGTTTGAAAAGAAAAAATAGTATATGAGATTACTACATTTCTATTGTCCTTTATAATGATATTTGTTCTTTATTAGAACATTGTTGTCGTTGTCTCTACTTTCTATTAATCTACCTAACTCATCAAAATTGAAAAAAGTTTTATGCCCATTTTGGTTGGAAGACTCCTGAATTCCTACCCCTTGTTTATATTTATATGATTTAATATGAGTATTTGAAAGATTGGGGTTTTGCCTTATGGAACTAATTGCAAGATCTATAGCATTAGTATCTATGGTGTTTTTCACGTCTTCAATAAAAGTTACACCTAAATACTGAATTAGGTTTTGATGGCTGATTCCTACAATCTCTATAATCGGATGTTGATTATTATAAGACCACACGTATGAAATTGGAATATCATTTGCTTTTCTGTATTCCACCAATCTTTCTGCATAATATGTATACGATACTTCTCCTTGATAACTCGTATCCGTAATAATTTCATGTCCAGAAAGATCTTCAGTTACTCGGATTTTTGTGAACAACGACGTTTCTGTAGGTTTCGAAAATGGCACCTCACTTACTTTTGAAAGTTCAATTTTATTGTTGTTATCTACATACTCATAAAGAATAGCACCAACAAGTTTTTCTTCTCCCCAAGTTGTATCACTCGTTTTATATGAAATATATTTGAGCGTTTCAAGTGGCTTAATAATATTTTGATCTTGCATTTTAGAGACCGTTTGCATTCTGTTTCCAGCTGTTGTAAAAGCTGACGAAATACAGTCGTTAAAAATTGAGTAGGCATCAATGATATCATTACGTTTTTGTCGAAAGTTACTATTGTATAAGGATGGATTATCACAGATATAGATATTGTTTATTAAATAGGATGCTCCAATTTGTGAGAGGGTATTCGATAGATTTTCATCACAAGTTTCAAACCTAATATCAGTAGAGTATGTAGTTCTAGTAATTATTTTATTGCCCGCACTATCATAGTTTACGCTTTCAGATGGGTAATTATGATAATTACTTTCTGACGCAGATTCTGTTTTAGTTGTTACGTTTCCAGATTCGAAATAGAAGGTTTTTTCGGTTTGTTCTTTTGTGATCCAGTTGTTGTAAATAGAGTATGAGCAGAAAACAGGAAATAAATCGACCGTATATCCTGTGTCGCAACCAATATTGCCCAAATCTATAATCCATCCATGACTGGTGTCTTTGTTATTTATCGCCTCTTCAAAATTAGTTTCGTACGTGTTTGCAATACGATAAACTTTATTTCCTTCATTGTCAAACCCCTCTTCAGTATCCACAGTACCGTTCATTGCATCATAAATTACTTCTCCTTCTGGAAAGCCTGGTTCTATCCAATAGTTTTGTTCACCAATATTAAAAGTGGTTGTTACTCGGCCATTTCCTTCTTTTATGGTACTAACTTCTGGGTATGCTACGTAATTTCCAATAAAATTGGAAAGCCCCTGAAAAGGAAAAGATTGAATCATCCCTGGAGTTTTTCCATTAAGGCATACCAATTGTTGAGCATCTTTTACATAGATGTTTGCATAATAGAAAGGGTAATATCCAATTCTGGTGGGGTATGCGTATTCGTACCGAGTAGTTTGAGAATGTTTTTCTCCTCGACTATTAGAGCTCCTTATTCTTATTCCACCTTCTGTAATTCCATTACTTTCATATTCGAAATCAGTCTTACCTCCGGTTGGATAAGTAATTTGTTCTAGAATAAAAGATTTCGCTTCTGGCCATGAATGACTTCTGTCTCCTAATTTATTATATAATGTACAGCCTTGCAAGCTTTCTAGTTTGGGAAGAAGGGTGTTGTTGTTGTTCTTTCCATTATATAATCCATTTAAATCTTCAGCAAAAGTTAATCGTCTTGGTAAATTTATTTCTTCAAAATATTTAAAGGTATATGGCTCTTTTTCTATATCCCCATTATATTCTTTTACGGCATCTAACCTAAGTCGTTTTGTGTCAAATGTACTTCCGTTATAAAAGGCTTGATGTTTAGTATCCGGACTGCCGTCAGTAGAGCAGTTAAAATAGCTAGTTTCGAAACTAATTGTTTTTAGTAATTCACTGTTGTTTTTAATTGAAATCCTATCTAATACCTTGGCACCATTTACGTCTAGTCTACCGGCATATGAATGAAATTCAATCTGGTAATTATTACTTTCAATACTGCTTAGCACGTAACCATCGACATAATTTTTTACAAAATATCTCGTATAATAATAGCCTAAATCACAGAGATCCGCCCACGATTTTGATTCGGATGACTTCTCAACATACTCTATTTTATTTGAGGTGTAATTAAAGTTTATATAGTCCTCGCCAGAAGGTGATTCTATTCTTGTTAAAAACCAAGATATTTTTTTTTCAAGGCTTTTAGTATTCATGCTAAAACCATTAAAAGGGCTGTCGTCAAGTACTTCTGTTTGGTGCATTTCATTTGCGTTTTCACCAAAATAATACCTGATTCCATTCTCGTCGGTAATTATAAACTCCATACCGTAATTTTGCACTTCTATTGAGAGGTCATTTTTTGGGAATAAATGAACATTACCATATCTGTCAAAAACGAATTTACCATTTCTGCCTGCAAATGAATATGAAAATTCGTCGGGTTCTCTGTCATATCGTCCCTCAACAATATCGAGTTCAACGTTGGGGTCAGAAACAGAGCAAGTTGTACCGCTGTTTGGGGCCGAAGGAATGTTTACTGCTAATGGATTCCAATAGTAACTACCGTAAAAGTAGCTGTATGAATCTTTTAAGTCGTCTCCTCCATTTATGTTTCTGGTAATCATACCACCTACATTTAGATTCCATCCTAGACCTACCCATGTTGCCTTTTGTCCAACGCGTATTCCACCGGCATGATAGCTCAAAGAAATATTTTCTTTAAGGCTGCCTTCAGAGAATGAAAATAATGGGATGCTTATTTCAGGAGTCCCTGTAAAAAGAGAAACAGGATGGTCTCCGTATTTTTTAAACGACGCTGCTTCGGGTGAATGAAAGGTGAGTCTTTCTACCTCTTGCGAATATATATTTAGGGAAAACAGATATAAACTTATAATTAGCAAATTCTTCATGTTAATTTATTTGTTTAGATTTCTTTGCTCCTACTCAATGGTGTGCAAAGTCAATTCTTCGATTTTCGAAAGGGGCTTTATATAGTTAGCAAACCTAAACATAGGTTAAGTTATATGCAAGAATATTTTCGGTTTTAAACTTGTCATAACAAATGAGAAGTCCAAAAAACTCCGAAAAGCATGGGGTTTTTAGGGGGGAGTGAAGAAGCCTGCCCGCCTGCGGAAGGTGAGATGGTGAAAGGGTGAGATGGTGAAGTGGTTTCCTTTGTGTCCTAATAAAAAAACCTAACAAGTATATGCCTTGTTAGGTTTTATATGGGGTGCTATTTTGTCAAGAAAGCAGATGGGTGACCACTCAAAAGTTTTAAACTTTAGGGGGGCTACGTTTAAAAGACCTGAATCCAATCACTTTAGAAAGGTGCCAATTTTTAAGCCGCAAACACACACATAGTTTTATATATAAACAAACATAATCATAAACAAGATTCGAGAATAGCGCTTTTTTGACAATCAAAATCGCTGTATTTACTGAGCAAAACACAACTGTTTTCTAGACAGTCTTTAACTGCAAAAAATGACGAATTTGCTATATTAAGACCCAAACTTTTATAAATAAAAAGGAAAATGCCATTGTGGATTGGCTTAGGGAACGTTGAAAAACCCCATAAAAAATCCCCTGAAACACTTCAATTCAAAAGACCACATCGAGATGAGGTATTTGAAAATTAAAGTATTTAAGAGGATACATCGCTCCGAACACGTGTTCGGAGCTCATTTATTCTTTTATCTAGGCTGCGGTATTTGAATATCCAAGTACAACACTTGCCAGCACCAATACCACCAAACCAATTAACAAAAGATTGAAAGGCTTTTTAGCATTGTTCCACTCTCCGGCTCTGTAGGCCCAAAAGTTACTCACAATTAAAGAGAGTCCTAAAAGCATTGGCCAACCAATCACACCACCAATGGGTCCTATTAAGGCAGCACCTTGTCCGTATACACCCAAAGCACCAAACCAACAGATACTGGCTACAATAGCTCCTTTATAGGCTTTTGAAGAACCTGCAACGCTAAAAGAATTCCAAGATTTGTTTTTAAACAGTAAAAACACTGCATAACCGGCATTCATAATATAGGCACCAAAAAGTACCACTACCCATGCCGCAAGACTTGCATTTCTATCAATTGCTCCCAATTCCTCAGCTAGTTTCGCAATTGGTGTAGCTTGCACGAATCCTACATTTAACAAGGCAGACAATACACCACAAGCAACAGCTATCGAGATTCCTTTTACGATGTTGGATTGCTCTCCAGACGCATCTGCACTTATTTTATCTTTATCGATGCCGGCCTTTGCAGTAATCGCAACCCCTACCAAGGTAATTACCAATCCTAAGATAACATAAGGAAACTGAGGCGTTGTAGTTGCATTTTCCATTTGTAACAATGGAATGAGGGCTCCTACAGAACCTGCCAATCCCATAACAATCCCCATGGTTAAAGACAAACCGATATAAGGCACACTCACACCAAACAATATTCCTCCAATTCCCCAAAGGAATCCAAAGAGCATAGCCATAAATACAACCCCTTGCATCGTCGGGTCTGAAAATGATGTGCTCAATACCTCAGATAAATTAGGCACCGCTATAAATGCCCACACCAGCGGAATAATAATCATAGCAATCGTTACGTGGACTAGCCACCAAGATTCCCATTTTAAGGGCGCCATATATTTCATCCCGAGTCCAAAGGATCCCTGAAACACACTGGCAAAAATAATTAGTAAAAAAGGTAAAAACATTGATTCCATAAGTTTAGTTCGTTTTTAGTTGTTAATTTTAATTTTTAGCCTATAGCCGACAGCTGAAAGCTGAAAGCTAGAAGCTGAAAGCCAATAGCCGGAAGCTGAAAGCCAATAGCCGACAGCCGGAAGCCGCAAGCCGCAAGCTGAAAACCAATAGCCATTATTCGCTAGTTTTTATTTTAAAGCGCAGTTGATATGCGTTTCTTTACCAGATAGTCGTCCAAAGCTAAATGTGAACAATCGTGTCCAATTCCACTGTTTTTGATACCTCCATGAGGCAAATAGATAGCGTATTTTACACCGTTGATCTGAATTTCTCCAAATTCCAATGCTTCTGTAAAGCGTTCTATTCGTTTGTGATCGTTTGTAAAAATATACGATGCCAATCCATAATCGGTGTCATTTGCCAATGCCAATACCTCATCGTCACTTTCAAATGGCATGATAGCAGCTACAGGTCCAAAGGTTTCATCTTTGAATAATTTCATTTCTTGGGTAACACCAGATACTACTGAAGGCTCTATCCAGTTTCCTTGTTCCGGAAATCCTTCAGGTATTTTTCCTCCATATTCTAAAGTAGCCCCTTTACTTGTTGCATCATCAATTAAATCGAACATACGATCTCTGTCACTTCTTGTAACAACGGGTCCCATAAATACGTCTGGGTTTTCTTTGATTCCAAAACCTAGTTTTAATTCTGAGGTCTTCTTTACAAATGCCTTTATGAACTTATCATAAATCTTTTTGTGCACCATAATTCTGTTCGCTGCTACACATATTTGTCCTGAATTCCAAAAACTTAGGACCACTGCCAACTCCAATGCTTTGTCGAAATCGGCATCTTCAAAAATGATAAAGGGTGCATTGCCTCCCAACTCCATTCCTAATTTTTTAATGGAAGTAGTACTGTCTGCAATCACACGTTTTCCGGTTGCCGTAGAACCAATCATGGTCAATACCGAAGGAATTTTACTGGTTGTCATGGTATGTGCTACGGTAGCACTTGGTCCAGATAGTATATTTACCACCCCTGCAGGGAAGTCTATTTCGTGTAATATTTCTCCCATCATATAGGTCGATAAAGGAGACATTGCCGAAGGTTTAATGATTAGTGAACAACCTGCTGCTAAGGCAGGTCCTAATTTAAAACCAACGTTTAACAGTGGGAAATTCCATGCCAAATAGGCTACAGCCACACCAGCAGGTTTTGAAATCATTTTATGGGTATGGGTATTCTCATAGTCTGGAATCTGCTCTTCTCTGAGGTTTTTCATCGCTGCAGGATACCATTCCAAGGCATTGACTACGGCTTCGATATCTTCATAAGCGCCTTCGTAGTTTTTCCCCATTTCATGCACCATGGCCGTTCTGAGTTCGTGCTCTTTCTCTAAAACAGCCGTTCTCAATTTGGTCATCCATTCGGTACGTGCTGCCAGCGAAAGCTTGGACCAGTATTTAAAGCCTTTTTCAGCCGACGCCAATGCTTTTTCGGCATCTGCTTTTCCGGCCTCAGCAACCTGTGCAATAACTTCTCCCGTTGCAGGGCATACTACATCGGCTTTTTTTCCATCTTCAGCATCTACTAACTGCCCGTCTATATATATTTTTTTATATCCGAAATCTTGTGTTTTCATGTGTCTTATTTTGGTTATAAGATAGTCTTTTTAAGCTCACCTTTAGGAATTGCATACCTTTTCAATACTTCCTCATCAATATCAATTCCTAATCCCGGACGCTTTGGTACATCTATCATTCCATCTTTCATTTCAATTGGTGGATAGGTCAGTTTTTCACGCAATCCATTTTCTGTCTGATCGTATTCCATCAGGAAATCGGGTTTTTTCATTCTTCCAGGGATCGATTCTAAGTTTGCAATAAAGTGCAATGCCACGTGAATTCCTATGGAAGTTCCCCAGGTATGCGGAATGACATCTACTCCATTGGCACTTGCTAAGGCCGCAATTCGTTTTGCTTCTGTAAGTCCTCCACTGGCACAAATATCTGGCTGAATGATGTCGACCGATTTATTTTTTATCAATTGCTGAAAACCAAAACGCAAGTATTCACATTCTCCGCCTGCAATTGGTATGCTCGTTCGGTTTCTCAAATCGCTATACTGTTCATAAAACTCTGGTGAAATTGGTTCTTCAAACCATTTGATATCATAGGGCTCCATTTTTCTGGAAAGCTCTACGGCTTCACGGAATGTATAGGCATGGTTGGAGTCTACCATCAAATCAATATCCGGTCCAATGACTTCACGCATACGTTTTACGTTTTTTACATCCTCGGCAATTCCTAAACCGACTTTCATTTTTATGGCTTTAAAGCCTTGGGACACGTATAATTTTGCTTCTTCATCAAAATCTCTTGACGGATCTTCATGCGAGGTAAAATAAAGACCTGTAGCATAAGGTTTTACTTGTTCTCGATGCGCACCTCCTAATAAGGTGGACACTGGTAACCCAAGAATTTTTCCTTTCAAATCCCAAATAGCAATATCAAGGGCACTCATAGAAGCTACCAAAACTCCTCGTCTTGCAAAGTCCAAAGTCTTACGGTACATTTGGTTCCAAACCACCTCATTCTCAAGAGGATTCAATCCAATGACTATTGGTTTTAGCAATTCTATTCCTGCTTCTAATACTGATGCAGGTCCATACCCCTCTCCCCAACCATAGGTTCCGTCGGAGGCCGTTACTTTTACTACACAAATACATCTTTCTGAATATTCCCATTGCGAAAAAAAGAAGCTTTTGGAAAGCTTGTCTTTTAATATATAGGTTTCAATCTTTTCTATTTTCATATGTTTCTATTACAGTAGGCGCTATACCAAGCAACACCTTTTCGTTTGTATTATGGTTCTCAAAATTACTGTATTTGGCTTGGAAACGAATCGCCACAATTACCTTTAAACTTTCATAAATTACCAATACAAGCAGGCGTCCTCCTATTATATTTCATAGTCTACAATATGTTCTGCTTCTTGAACCGATTGAATGTACGCTACTACGTCATCGTGCACAGGATACTTAGTATAGTTCCAAAAAGTGTCTTTGTTCTCAAAACTAGAAACCACGCTTACATCAAAAAAAGAAGCACCATAGTCCCCAATATTGATTGCCGTTTCATAACCTTTAATTTCAGGAATTTGTGCGGGTAAGGCATCTAGTCTTTTTTTTACTTCCACAGCCAATTCACTTCTTGATTTGCCATCGGCTTGTTCTTTTAGTCTCCACAATACTACGTGTTTGTACATGTTTTTTGGTTTATTTTTTTAGTTATTTTTTGGTTAAAAAAAGAAAACTTCTGCTACTAAATCAACGCAGAAGTTTTCTATATCAAGTGGTACGTATATTCATTAGCATCAATACACCGCAAAGGATTTCCATCTTTTGAAAGCATCCTAAGTTACGGATTGCGAATCTTCTTTTCAAATATATCAAACCCTTTTAGTTTGTCAATTTCAAAAATTACCCCGTATAGCCCAATTATTATCCTTAGACTAATGATTCGTTCTCAAAAATTGACGCTCGCTTCGAATGCGTAATGTTCATTCTAGGCAAAATTTCCGAATACATTACTTAATGTTTCACAAATGTATTTGAGGCAACTTTTCCTGTTGCCGTAGTCACTTTCACCACATAAACTCCATTAGCCAAGTTAGAAGTATCAACAGTTTTTACATTTTCTTTAGTCGTATAGATTAGATTTCCAAGCACATCTATAATCTGAACCGCTTGCAAGGCTTCTTGTGTTTGAATGTTTAATGTTGCATTTACTGGGTTTGGGTATATGGAGAAATCAACGGCTGTTGTATTCTTATTCCCCAATGTTACCTCTCGAGTGACCACGAAGTCATCTACTTGAAAGACCGGTGAATTCGAAGTCCAGGCTCTATAGAACCTAAAATGATAGTCTTGGGTTGATGTCACATCAAACTGAACAGAAACAGAAGTCCATTCTACATTATTTAAAGCCGCAGATTCAATTATTGGAGCTGCAGGAGACACGCTAAAAACCCCCATTTTAGCACTACCGCTACTACCCCCGCCTGTATCACTCCCTGCCACTTTTTTGTAATTCAAAGAAAAAGTATACGTATATCCCGCCTCTACTTCAATAGTTCTCATAAAAGCTGCATAGCCTACATAATCAAAGTTGATATACCAATCGGATGAATTTGCCCCTTCTCCAGTGCTATTGACTATTTTGATATCCGTTGCGGCGGCGGTCCATATTGAGTACCCATACAGGTTTACCGAATCGTCATTGGTAAAATCGGTTTCGAAATCTTTCGAATAAATTGTTTGTGAATTTGCAGATAACAGCGTAGCAAAAATAAAAATTGTCAAAAAATAAAATTGTTTCATAAGTTAAAGTTTTTAAAGATTTAGTTGTGCTTACAAAATTAGAAGCATTTTCTCTTTTTAAACACTCAAAAACTATCACTTAAACCTTACAAATTACCTGATTAAGTATCTGTTATTTAGACTTTTACACTGTTTAACACAAAAAAAAGACCCCGCTACAAATTCATGTAACGGGGTCCTGTATATTATCGTTTTAATTTAACTACTTAAGCTTTACCAATTTAAAATCATCTACGTTCAAAACGATATCTTTCGCCCAACGATACACGCTCAATGTTACGCGTTCTCTTCCTTCAATTACCGTGAATTTCATCTTGTGCTCTTTCCATTTTCCTTCTCCTGGTTCTTTTAGGATGTCACCTCCGTATTCATGTGAATCTCCTTTTTTCCCTGACATTGCTTTTACTGAGTAATTGGTTTTCCAAGCAACACCGCCAGCATTGGTTATTTTCACTGCTACTGAAAACTCATAGGTTGCTCCCGCTTCTAAGTTTGCATATTGCACCAAGGTTGTACCTTCTACTCCATCACTAGAAGCAAATTTATTTGATTTGTTATTTCCTTTTTTCTTTTGCTCCGTTACTTGCCATTTTCCTTTCCCCCAAGTTGCAAATTTCCCTTTTTTAAGTTTTAATACATTTGCGCCTTCCTCTAAGGTTTCAAAGGTTTGATCGAATATCGTTTGCTGGGCATGTAGCGTTGAAGTGATTGTAAAAAATAAGATGGTTCCCAGAATAAAATGTTTCATTTCAATAGTTTTAAGTTTATTAGTAGTCCAAAATTAAAACTATCCTCTTAAGATAATTTGATTTAAATTACCATGAAACACTCAATAATTACCCAAAAAAAATCAGTAATACGATTTATTATGGTATTATCAGACAAAAACCATACATGTGACGCAGGCTTACCATGCGTCTCAATTTTATATTCAAAAATTTACTATGGTTGTTTCAGTAAGTTTAGTACTTCCATTTTTAAAGCTTCCTTCTTTTTTGCATACTTTGGATCATAGGCTAAATTGTACCAGGCATGCGCATCCTTTTTGTGATTGTACAGTTCTTCTTTACCATTTCTGTATAAAATATACCTCCAGTTTTCTGTTCTGTAAGAATAATTTTGCTGCATTACATAAGAAGGATCCAAATCTTTTAATATTTCAATATGCCATAAGGCCCCTTTGTTTTTATTCACTCCCAAGCCTTCTATGGGTTGATTGATACCCGCTCCTAAAACCGTCAATGCTCCATGTGTTCCTTTCCATTTTTTAGTTTTCGGTTTTTCTAAAAAAGCCTTTAAACTGGTTCCTCCTAAGCTAGCTTCAGAAGTATTCAATGTAGTTTCACCTTCAAGCTCACACAATTCTATAAAGGTCGGATACAAGTCTATCAATGAAACGGCATGTGCTACTTCACAGCCCGGTTTAGAACGTTTTGGATCCCGTATGATCATAGGAACTCGTGTGCTTTCATCCCAAGGTGAGTTTTTATATAGATAGTCCTTTTCTCCCATTTGCCATCCGTGATCGGTAGTAAACACAACAATCGTATTGTCTCTAAAACGGCTGTTGTTCAAAGCATCCATTACCACGCCTATCTGATCATCGACAAAGGACACACAGGCCAAATAGGCTTGTAAGAATTTACGTAAGCCTTCGTCACCGTTCGGATATGATTCTTGAAGGGCTTGATAATAATGTAGTCCCATTTCGGAAGGAGGATACACGCTTGAATAATAGCTGTCTTCTGCATCATTTTCCTTTGTTATGGGCATTTGAATATCTTCTAATGGAAACTTATCAAAATATTTTTGTGGCGCATATAGTGGTGTATGTGGTTTTACAAAACCTACGCCCATAAAAAAGGGTTGGGTATTCCCTGTTTCTTCCAAGTGCTTGATTTTTTTTGCTATCCATTGGGCATGTTGCTCATCGGGAGTCAAGTCTCTATCGTTATCATTTACATATCGAAACGCTTTTTTGCCAAAAGTCCATCCCGTTTCTACGGTTGCTCCCTCAGCATTTGTTCGCACAGGTGTATCTGCAAAAGACGCAAAAGAACCATCGACCACATTGATACTTTTAAAAGGATCTGGCACAGAAGAATGCCCCATAATACGTTTGCCATTTTCATCGATTCCACTATACGCATGGGGTCCGTAATTGATTCCTTCTGGCACTCCCCATTCACTCCAATATTTTCTATTGTTTTTATGTAACAACTTCCCGGTACCCAGCGTTAGGTAACCATTTTCTTTAAAGAGTTCTACAAATGTCTTATGATTCTTAAGTACCGCTTGTTTCATATGAGGTGTCCATCCAAAATCTCTGGAATCGTGAGGAAACACGCCAGTAAACATACTATTTCTCGAAGGCTGACAAACGGGCACATTGGTATGCGCGTTGGAAAATACAGTTCCTGAGGCAGCTAGTCTATCTATATTTGGAGTTTGTGCTTGAGGATGCCCTCCAAAGGCGCCTTGATAATCGTTCAAATCATCGACCATAATGAGCAGTACATTGGGCGGATTTGTGTGCTGTGCCTTCAGTTGAAGACCAAAGCTAATACTACATAGCACTATAAAAGATAGATAGTTTATGAAAATTGTAGGTTGTTTCATATCTCAAATTTAATAAAGCAATTTCTTTATTTTCTCAGAATTAGCTGCACCGTAAATTACCCTATTTACTGCAGCTTTTATCTAGGTCTGACATATTTATGGTCATTTCTCTGATTGATTCAGATATAATGATAAAGATTTTAAATAATCGTTTTCAATGGCTATGCTACTCAGTTCAGAAAACCGTAACGTAACGGATTCTCCCCATGTTCCTAACTCAGAGAGCGTTTTTAATTGAAAAGTATCGGCTCCAACCGTTTCAATTTTTCCTACGATTATTTCTTCATCATCATCGGTATCAAAATGCAAGAGCTGATCTTTGTCTTTTAACGCTTGTAATACTACTTCACTACTGTTAAGTGTAAACGAAAAGTTCATATTCAAATTGGGATATTTAAGCCCTAATATAGTTTCTTTGAAGTGCGCATCCTCATCTATGCATATTTCTTCAATATTATGTTTGTGAACAAACCGCAAACCGTCGAGTAAAAAGTCATTTTGATTGTCGTACAACAAAATCCATTGTGTCCCTTCAGCAATAAATACACCTGAAATTTCCTCATCCCAATCGTTCATTAAAAAACTGTACATTCTATTTGTATGCAAGGGTATTGATTTGTACATAGTATTATATTTTACCTTTCTGTTTGTATATTTTTATTCTTTGTATTGTATTCTCAGACAGGGTAAACAAATAAGACAATTGCTCTATGATGAGTTTTGCTTCTTGTAATTCTAACGACAATCTATCTGTATCTTGTTGATTGTCCTCTTTTGCTACCAAAATTTTATCATAGTTTTTAGACAATTTCTTGTACTTATTCTCCAAATCAACACGTGCACTTTCTATTTCATGTTCTTCATGCCTATTGGTTTGCACCTCATCCAAGAGCAGCTGATTTGCATTTCTTAGGTTATCGAGAATATTGACAAAAAAAGTAGCTACTGAAGTCGAAATTGCCGTTGTTTTATGCGTTCTTACAAAGGTTCCCAGAGAAGCCAGCGAAGACAGGAATGTATTCGCAAGCACAACAATATCGTAGAGTTCCGAAAAATACTTTTGTCGTGATTTAGGCTCTTGGGTCATTCTTTGAAACGCTGCATTGAGATCTCCCATTGCTAAAAACGCTCTTTTTCTCGAAAGTTTATAACTCGTTTCTTTCGTGTGTTTTGTTCTGTATTTCCCCTCAATTTCGGTTAGGTAGCCAATATTTGCTGTCAAGGCTTCTTCTACCGATTCGTCTATGGTCATAAATTCCCAAGAAGGAAATAAAAATAAGTTGCAAAGCATTGCCAAGGCAGCACCAACCAAGGTATCAAAAATTCTATACTGTACTACAGACAACACATCTGGACTATAGATCGCGTACATAAATACAATGTGCAGCGTAATAAAAACTGCGAATGTTTTGTAATTCAATTGCACCAATGAGAGTGCTAATACAAGAGATACACCTGCCAAAATGCTAAAAACAAAAGTGTTTTGAATCAATACAACGGTTATCATTGCCAGTGCAGCTCCAATCAACGTCCCTACAACTCGGTCCTTCATCCTTTCTTTTGTCAAACCATAACTAGGACGCATAATGACCAATAGGGTAATCAGAATCCAATACGGATTTTGAAAAGCAAATAAATCACCTATTGTAAACCCAACCATCATGGCGAGTGCCAATCGTAATGAATGTCGGAATATGGAAGATTTTAGACTGAAGTTTTCTCTTAATTTTGAAATTCCATAATCTTGCGGACTAAGAAATCGCTCGTCTACGTTATGTGTGGATTGTAAGCTATTGTTTTTTGTGAGTACATTCAACACACGCTCCATGGCATTTAATTTTTGAGCTTGTGCAGATTGGTATTCAAAAAGGTTTACTACTATATAAAAGCCGTCATTTCCTTTGTCGTGCCCTACTTCTTCTTTATAAAGATCTATAGATTTTCTCACTTTTTTCAACAAGGCTCGAATTTCAGAACTCCCCTGTACTTTTTGATCTCGAATGACTACTTTTGAAAGGTATTCTAATTGAGAAGTCATTGCTTGTATTAATGCGACAAAAGGGGCTATTGTTTGGCTTCGGTGCTCAAATATCTTATCTACTTGTTCATAATCAATAGGATTTGCAATGGCGAGCTCTAACATATCGACCAGTTCCATAAACAACAGCAACTTTCTTCGAATTCTATTTGAGAAACCAGATTTTTGTCTTTGATTTAAGATAACTTCTCTCAGTGTTTCATGTTTCTCGCTCAGCAGTGCTTGGTATTCATATAATTTGGCATGCAAACTTTCGCGTGCTTCTTTTTGTGTAAGTAATTTTGCGCGAACTTCTAGATACTTCCCTGTAAGCTCCATGGTATCCGACAGCAATTCCTCTATATACATTTTAGGGTTTAGGGCGTTTGCGATACTTGAAATTAGAAGATACCAGACCCCTCCTGAAAACACCAATACAGCATATTCGAAAACCGTTAAATTGACATAGGAGTTTGCGAAACTTATGACTACGGCCGACATACCCGCTAAGGACACCATGGAAGCTCTAAAACCGTAAATAGCAATGTATGAGATTAAAAAAGTAAGCAAACCCAATACAGGCAGCAAAAAAGTAACATGTATTGCCGCAGCATATCCAGTTATGAGTGTCGCTAAAGTGGTGAGCACAATAGACACAATCATTCCAACCGTGCGATGCTTTACACTACCTGGACTGTTCGTAGGTGCATTGTAAAAAACCCCTAAGGCGATTGCAAACCCGATTTCTGGTTTGAAAAAATAATACTCAGAGACAAGGATAGGCGCCAAGGCCGCAACAATAAATGTCAGACTTTTGTAAAAATCTGCACTTTTTATAAAACGACGAATCACATCTATCATTACACGTAAATTAAGATGCAAAGTTAACAAGAGTTTGACAGCTGCAATAAAAAAAACTGCCTAAAATTAACTTTCAGGCAGTTTCTATTTGTAAAGCATTCTAATCTTAGTAACTGTATAAAGGATCTGCTCCAATGGTTCCTTTAAGCTGTTCTACATAAGCTGGGGTTTTTACCAGTTTATAATTAGATGTTACTCGGTGTAACCTATTTTGAATGTCCATTTCAGTCGAGAGTTCACTATTCTTTTCGATTGATAAAAACGCATTAAGGTATGCTATTTGTTTTTCGTAGAACGTCACATCTTTTTGTTGCTTCAATTGCAAGCGTTCTGCATACCAATCGCTCTCAAGCACATAATCTCTATCAAAGTACGCGCGTAGTGTTGGATCACTCATTTCTTTTCCTTCATAGTTGCCATAGGCCATGATATGCAATAGAATTTTTAACGGAGGTATGGCTGCATCAACACTTCCATCCTCAAAATAACGCAGCGCAACTTTTTGCTGTGCTTCTACAATATTATGAATACCATCCACATAATCTTCTAAGCCTTGTAGTTCTGGTTTTAACATTCTTTCGTCAAATACTGCTGCAGGCTCATCGAAGATTCGATTCAAACAACGGACAGAGAATTTTTTTGTGATTCTGTATCCCAATCGACTGGCGAGCACTTTTTTACCTTCATATTCAAAATCGTCAATTTTCTCTAACGAACCGTTCGCTATTAAGGTTTTTGGATCTCTATCTTTAGGCAGCATTCGTGCCCATATTTCCGGAATCAACAAACTAATATCGTGATCAACTTTGTTCTCTGCTCCTACATAGCCTGCCGCGGTACTAAAGGCGTTAGATTCTGTAAGAATATGTGACAATAAAGCATTGTTCAAGTCGGTCGTAGGCGTTAGCATGTTGAAAGGGCCTTTTGTTAACGCTCCTTCAGAACCCGCCCCCGTTGTAGAGGGAGATTTCCCTGTAAGACTACAAATAAAATCCATAAACAACTCTGGTGTTTCTTGGTAGTGAATTGGATTGTATACTGCCAAAGGACGAATGCCAGCGGCTTTGTCTACTGGATTATTTCTTCTCCCAGGAAGCACAGCATTCACTATATTGACCACCGGCGCATCTGACTTTATTTTTCTCGCCAAACGCACGCCCATTTCAGCCACATAGGATGTTTCATTTTCTTCGATAAATATATTCGGTTCTAAATACCGAGGATTTTTTGTAGGTTCTCCATCCACAATACGTGTGTGTGAAGGCACTGAAAACTTAATGGATGGATCTTCACTAGCTACAACGCTTTTTATGAGATCTTTTACAGGCTGCGTATATTTATCAAAGTTGATGGTGTCTTCAAATAATTCATGCGCATTTTTCTTCGACAACAATTCATAATTGGTTAAAAATGTATTGTCTGAAACCAAGTCTTTTTCTGCTCCCTTATCGTACCCTCTTACCACAGCTTCATCTGGGCGTTGGAATAAATGTGCTTCACAGTTTGTTACTATTTTCACACTTTTATTTGTGTACTCTGAATTAAGTTCATTGAGTTGTTCTCTAGGTAAGGTAATAGAAGCCGTAATGTCATCCTCCGTTTGAATTTTTAGACTCGGTGAAAAATCGGAACGTAATTTGTTGAGCATCCAATCACCATTTTGATTGAAACCTATACGAACATAGCTTCCCACAACTTGGGTGTCATTGTATTTTAAACTACTTCCTTTTTGACCGTTGATCACCTCTACAGACATACAGTCTTTCCAATGTAAGTCGGTACGATCACCACGGTACAAACGTTTTACAAATAAAACCAAAGAGCGTACATGAGGAGGAATACTTTCTAAAAACGTATTGAATTCATCCGAGTTATTATCGGATGGTGTCAGTAGTTTTACTGCAGAACCTAAGGTTCTTTTTTCGCTTAAAAAAGATCTAGAAGACGCCATTTTTGGATCGTAATTTCTCCATCTCTTGGAGTAATCGAATTCAATAATCTCATCGGCCTTTTTAAAGTCTTCTTCTATATTTTGAAGATTGAATGCTTTATAAGTAATTGCATTTTGCATAGATTTTGAAATTTCCGATTTCCCTCCACCAGATACAGTACATGGCTTATGACAACTTACACCTTCAGGTGCTGTAATAATCATGCGCCATAATGAAATACTTTTGTGTTTTTCTAAATTGAATTTATTTCCTGTTGGGTGCACATAGGTTTTATGTGGTGACAGAATTAATTTCTGTGTTTCTCCATTGTATTCCCACGTAATACTGTTTGTATTTGTATTGAAGTAAGCGGATTCTGGAACGTAGAGTACATTTGGATATTTTTTATCTATCGCGTAATTTTCAGGTTTTACTTCTATACGATCTCCTAGATATTTTTTTACATCTTCAAAAGAGCAATCGCTCGTAATTTTTCCCATAAATGAGTTGCCATCAACAATGTCACCCATTACCGCACGAGGAAAGGCAATTGCACCACCAGCATGTTCTTCTTCCAACAAGCCAAATAAGTTCGCTGAATAACTAATTTGTGTTTTAATCTCCTTTTTAGAATAGCCAAAGTAATTGTCTGCAATAAGCGTTACAACCACACCTTGTTCGTCTCTACAGGTTATTTTAAAGGCGCTACCATCGTTATACAGTTCATCTTCTTGTTGCCAACACATACCGTCGTTTCGCTGGCGTTCTGTAGCTTGGTCATAATGAGGAAGTCCTAAATCTTTCTTCTTTAGTGTTTTCAATTGTGGAGCCAACACGATACACCCGGTATGTCCTGTCCAATGTTCTGGGTCTAAGGCTGCATCATTTTCTGCCAAATTAGGATCTCCTGCGTTTCCAAAAATAGATTCTACGAAATCGAGATTTGTTACCAAACTTCCCGGTGCAAAGAAATGTACTTCCAAACTTTTCTTTGGAATAACACCTTTCACTTCTGGGCAAACAGTGGGTCGCAATAAGAGTGACAACATAACTTTTGCTTTCTTTTCTTGATTGGAAGTAAATGGCAATGTTTTCAATGCATCTGAAGGATTGAATGCGGCATTTAAAAAATGTGCAAAAACTTCTTTAGGAACTTCTTTTTTGTCTAGTGGTACTGGCAAAGTACCGGTCACAATATGAACTGTCCCTTTGGTCGTCCTTTTATCGTGGATAGGATTGTTTAGAATTCCTTGTTTGATTCTATTGGAGGTGATATTCTCACTTTTAAATTCATTCCCATCTGGAGGCAAACTTATTTCTCTAGCATGTCCTGCTTTCGTCAACACCACGGTATTGTTGGGAACAGTTGCTCGTTCAACGGATTCATCCTTTAAATAATTGTCTAAAAAGTTTTGAATTCTTTTATCTATTGGAGACAAATGATTCGACAACAATCTGGTAGACTCTCTTAAATTGCGCACCAGTCCATTTGTTAAGGATTGAAAATTTGGATTGCAATACCGAAAGGCTGCACCTTCTTTATCTTCAAAAACTGGCTGTCCTAGAGCCGCCAATTGAAGATTAATATATCGAACCGTATCCTTTCTACGTCGGATGATTTCTTCTTGAGTGATCTTTCTATTTTTTTCCATAATACTAACTGTTTTTATGATTAATTGCTTCCAAACAATACAAAGTTATTTATTGTACAAGTCATAAAACCTGTTATTTATCAGCTATTTATAGAATTTACGATATCGATTTCGGGAATGGAGTTGGTGGCTGGTGGCTGGCAAAAAAAATAGCACTTTCAGGTTTGACTACCTAAAAGTGCTATTCTTATAAAATTCGAAATTCGTCGGGCGTATTATTCTCCGAGGATATTTTTAGTAAACGCGTCTATCGAATGTGTTCCATTTTTGTCTAAAAAGTTGATAAAAGCCGACCCAATTATCGCACCATTCATATAGCTACAGGCGGTATCAAAAGTAGATTGATTTGAAATTCCAAATCCTACAATTAGCGGACTTGATAATTCCATTGCTTTGATGCGCTTAAAGTAATTTATTTGTTCTTCTGAAATTTCACCTTTGGCTCCTGTAATAGATGACGAAGCAACTACATAAATAAATGCATCTGACAATGCATCAATTTTCCGAATACGCTTGTCCGATGTTTGAGGTGTGATAAGAAATACGTTTGAAATACCATAAGAGGCAAATAAAGCTCTGTAATGATTTTCGTATTCAATCATGGGTAAATCTGGAAGAATTACAGTTTCAATACCACACTCTTTACAGCGTTGACAAAATTTTTGCTCTCCATATTTTAGAACTTGATTGAGGTATCCCATAAGTACCAAGGGCGTGGATACTTGATCCTTAACAGCTTCTAGTTGTTCAAAAATAACATCCAAATTAATACCATTTTGCAGCGCCACTGAACTGCTATACTGAATGGTTGTACCATCGGCCAAAGGATCTGAATAAGGCAGTCCTACTTCAATAAAATCGACACCATTGGCATCGAGATCTTTTATTATTTTTACTGTATCATCTCTTTGAGGAAAGCCTGCTGAAAAAAACACAGAACACAGTCTGTTTTGCTTTTCCTTTAATAGTTCTATCAATACACTCATGCTCTTTTAAATATTTTTTTGTTTTATTTGTCCTTTGCGTGATTCCATCTTAATTTGCAATCACTAATTTCTTGGTATACGTATACGTACCGTCGTCAAAAAGCACCAAATAGAATCCCTGTGTCAAATGACTCACGTCTATTCCCGCTGAACGTTTGGTAAGTTCTGTTCTTAAAACCTCCATCCCATTCAAGGATATAATTTTAACAGTAGCACGGTCCGTTTCTAATACAAAATGAAGCAAATCACGCGCAGGATTTGGATACATCTCAACTGTTTTCTCTATATGCTTGTCTATACCTAATTTCGAGTAATCCGTTGTATTCTCAAAATACAAAAAGGTGCCGTCTCCGGTTCCAATAAATGCGTCTATATCGGTATCGCCGTCCAAATCTACAAATATCGGAGTTGGATACAATCTGTTAAAATCATTAAAAGGGTTTCCATCTCCCAATTGTTGTTCAAATACGGGTGCAAATTTGGTTCCAGTGTTTCTGTAATAATCGATCCCACTGCTGTTCTCAACATCATAATCAACCCAACCGACAAACACATCGACATCTGCATCAAAATCAGTATCTGCAAAGGAAATTGAAAAAACACGATTGCCTGAATACACAACTGATGACAGTGGATTATCTACACCATTCTGCGCTTCAAAGACAGGGGCTGTGATGGTTCCCGTGTTTTTAAAATAGAACACTTGATTGGTACTTCCTACAAATGCATCTAAGGTCGTATTGTTGTCTATATCTACAAAAACAACGGTAGCATTTGACCCCACATCAACGCCGTCAAAAGGGTTGTCTGAACCAATTTGTTCTTCAAACTCATTAGGCGCTTCAACTGTTCCAATATTCTTGTAATACTTAATCCCTCCATCGATAGCTCCGACAAAAAAATCAAAATCTCCATCGTTGTCGATATCTACAGTAATAGAGGTCGTTCCCGACCCTACTTCTGCTGAATTTAAGGGATTGTCATCTCCTGTTCTTTCGGTAAATATTACACCTTGGCCAGCTGCACTATAAACCGATACTAAAAATAAAAACACCAAAATTCCGTTTCTCTTGCTACAAGCTACTTTGCCATTTGTTAGCTTCAAATATTTCATTCTATCCATTACTAATCTTCATTATCAATTGCATTCATTTGGAGATGGGGAAAAAATTCCCTTTTGAATATGGTTATTATTATTTTTCTTCCTTTAGGTGGGTGATATAGGTTTCTAAATCCTTATCTCCTCTTCCCGATAAATTTACTACGATTACTGATCCTTCTTTGATATCCATTTTTTCCAAAGCTGCCAACGCATGTGCAGTTTCCAATGCTGGAATTATCCCTTCTGTTCTAGACAGCTCATAACCTGCATCCAATGCTTCCTGATCTGTTGCGTTTAAAAAAGTGGCTCGTTTAGATTCATATAAATAGGCATGTAATGGTCCTACTCCTGGGTAATCCAGTCCAGCAGAAATAGAATACGGTTCTACAATCTGCCCGTATTCATCTTGCATTAAAATGGTTTTACTTCCATGAATTACGCCTACTTCTCCCAATTGAGAAGTGGCAGCACTTTCTCCGCTATCGACTCCTAATCCAGCTGCTTCAACAGCTACTAAAGCAACACTTTCTTCTTCCAAATAGTGATAAAATGCACCGGCAGCATTACTGCCACCTCCTACACAAGCAACTATTGCATCTGGATTTTCTTTTCCTGTCTGCTCTAATAATTGTGCTTTTATTTCTTCACTTATGACAGCCTGTAACCGCGCCACCATGTCTGGATAAGGATGTGGACCTACGACAGATCCAATTAAATAATAGGTATCAGTTGGGTTGCCTATCCAATCTCTAATAGCCTCGTTGGTAGCATCTTTAAGTGTTTTACTCCCACTTTTAGCAGGCACTACAGATGCTCCTAGCATTTTCATTCGGGCTACGTTTGGGGCCTGCCGCTCTATATCCACTTCTCCCATAAAAACGATACATTCCAACCCCATCAAAGCACAAACTGTTGCCGTAGCAACACCGTGCTGACCTGCACCGGTTTCAGCAATAATTCTTTTTTTACCTAGGTGTTTTGCCAAGAGAATTTGACCAATTGTATTGTTCACTTTATGTGCTCCTGTATGACAAAGGTCTTCTCGTTTTAAATAAATAGATGCCTTGTATTTTTCAGACAACCTTTTGGATAAATACAATGGTGTGGGTCTACCAACATATTGATCTAACAGGTATTTATATTCCTTTTGAAAAGCTTCAGAATAAATTATCGACAGGTAATTATCTTCCAATTCTTTTACATTTGGAAAAAGTAATTCAGGTATAAACGCGCCTCCAAATTGTCCATAATACCCCTCATTTGTTGGTTGGAATTTGGGTTGTTCATTGGTATTCGTTTGCTCTTTTAGCATTTCACTCATTGTTTACTTTATTTATAAATTCTTTTAATTGCCCTGCTTTTTTTTGTGCAGGTGCTATTTCAAACTTACTATTCAAATCCAAAGCATAAATGGGCAAGTTTGTTTTGCTAATCTCCAAAACAGAAGATAGTTCGTCTGTCCCAATTCCTCCACTTAAGATAAACGGTTTTTCTGACGAATAATTGTGTAATACTTTCCAGTTGAACGTGGTTCCATTTCCTCCTGGAAGGGCCCCTTTGGTATCGAATAAAAAATAGTCAACTACCGACTCGTACGGTGTCAATATTGAAAAATCAAAATCGTCTTTTACTGAAAAGACTTTTATAACCTCAACCGACAATTCTTTTAGTTGTTTGCATAACTCGACAGTTTCTATACCATGCAACTGCACTGCTTGGAAGTTGTATTCTTTTATTTTTTGTTGTATGAATTCAAATGTGGCATTTACAAACACACCTGTTTTTTTTATTTCTTTTGAAATTTCAGGAATTGTTCCTGTAAAATTACGAGCAGAATTTTCAAAGAAAATAAAGCCGAGATAATCGGGCTTCAGTGCCGCAACTTCCAGAATATTCTCTGGAGTCCCCATACCACAAATCTTTATTTTCATCATTATCTATATGTTATATTGAGTTTTTCGTTTGTACCCAATTGTTCGTGTTTTTTCTAGTCGTTACCGTATTTGATCGATAAATTCTCTACATGCAATTCCAGGATTTTCGGTTTTCATAAAATTCTCTCCTATTAAAAACCCTTGAAATCCGTATTCTTTAAGGCCTGAAATAACTCTTGGATCGCTAATTCCACTTTCAGAAACTTTTACACAACTGTCTGGAATTTTCGACGCCAATGCTATGGAGTGCTCTAAATCTACTTGAAAGGTCTTTAAATTACGGTTGTTAATTCCAATAATTTTACCATCCACATCAGAAATTTTATCCAATTCTTCTTGGCTGTGAATTTCATATAACACACTCAACCCTAGATCTTCTGCCAATTTTCCGTAGTTTTTCAATTCTTCTTTGGTCAAGCAAGCTGCTATTAATAATACTGCATCAGCTCCAATTGCTTTGGCTTCTACAATCTGAAAGGCATCTACCACAAAATCTTTACGCAATATTGGTCGTACTGTATTGATAGTCCTTGCAGTCATCAAATCGACCATGGTTCCACCAAAGTATCGTGTGTCGGTTAAAATAGATTGTGCAGCTACGTTTGCTTTTAAATAACCTTCTGTCACATCTTGTATACTGACTTTGTCATTGATAATTCCTTTGGATGGGGATTGCCTTTTAAATTCTGCAATGATTCCAGATGAACCTTTTTCTATCAATGCTTCTTTTAAAGAAAAGGGGGTTCGTTTAAAAGCAGGGCTTTTGACCAGTTGGGAAACAGAAACTTCTGCCTTTATTTTTGCGACTTCCTCCTTTTTAAATGCTACTATTTGTTCTAAAATATTACTCATCTTCTATCTTATCTATTCAATTATATCAACCTACTATTAGCTCTAAACTCTTTTTCGCCTTTAGACCTAAAAGTGAACGCTTTGCTTCTTCAAATGCGGTTTCAAAACTTTTGCTGGCATCAAATGTTTTCAATGCAAAAGCGGCATTTGTAAGTACTACATTGTTCTGTGCTTCGGTTCCTTCACCGTTAAGCACTCGCACAAAAATTTCTGCTGCTTCTGGAACTGAGTTTCCTCCAAAAATTTCAGAGGGTTGTATGGTAGGCAATCCTAAATCGGTTGGATGTACTGTTTGTTCTCCTTCTTTTGTAAACAATTTAAAAGGACTTGTTAGGGATATTTCATCATACCCATCTAAGGCATATAATACTCCGTAATTTAATGATGTTCCTTGCAACAAATAATTATAGGTTCTTGCTACTTCTAAATTAAATACACCTACCAATTGATTCTGTGGTTGACTTGGGTTTACCAAAGGTCCTAACATATTAAAAAAGGTTTTTAAACCAAGTTCTCGACGCACGGGCCCAAGGGCTTTCATCGCAGGATGAAATAAAGGGGCATGTAAGAAGCAAATATTCGCTTTGTCTAATTGCTTTTTCAATACAGCTTCATTGTTTGTAAATGTATAGCCTAAATGCTCTAACATGTTTGAGGAACCTGAGGCGGAAGACACACTATAATTTCCATGCTTTGCTACTTTATTTCCGGTACCAGCAACTACAAAGGATGTGAGTGTAGAGATGTTAAAAGTGTTTTTACCATCACCTCCTGTACCGCACAAATCGATCGTATTAAAATCAGAAAAGTTCATACGAACTGCCAATTCCAATAAGGCTTCTCTAAAACCAGTCAATTCTGCCACGGTTATCGAACGCATCATAAAAACGGTCATAAATGCGGCCATATGTGCTGCATTGTATTTTTCTGCTGCTATATCTACCAAAACTTGCTTAGCCTCTTGTTGGGTTAATGTTTGGTGTTCAAATAGTTTATTTAATATTGCCTTCATTATAAATCTGCTAAAAAGTTACGCACCATTTGCTCTCCTAATGGTGTTAAAATAGATTCTGGATGAAATTGCACAGCGCTTACTTTAAACGTGTTGTGTTTTAAGGCCATTATTCCACCTTCTTCATCAATTGCTGTTATTTTTAAATCTTTAGGGAAATCGGCTTCGGCTGCTATCCAAGAATGGTACCTTGCTGCCTCAAATTTTGAAGGCAATCCTTTGAATATTACAGCTTCATTATCAACCACTTCCATGGTAGTTGCTACACCGTGGTATACCTTATCCATATTGATAATTGTCCCACCAAAGACTTCCGTAATTGCCTGTAAACCAAGACATACAGCAAATATTGGTTTTATACCTGCATAGGTACGAATCACTTCTTTTAAGATTCCTGCTTCATCTGGGATTCCTGGTCCAGGAGAAAGCATCAGTACGTCGTAGCTACCTACGTCTTCAATTGAAATTTTATCATTTCTATATACTTCCGGGAATACACCAGTTATTTCTTCTACCATATGTACAAGATTGTAGGTGAAAGAATCGTAATTGTCTATTATTAATATTTTCATTTTGTTGCTCTCGTATTAGAGGAAAATCAATTTGATGTATACTGCTTTAAAGCGATCCTACAATCAATATTATTTACACTTATTAAATTTTTTCGGCCAATTCCAATGCTTTTTTCAAAGCCGCCAATTTGTTGTTCACTTCTTGTAATTCCTTTTCTTCAACAGAATCAATTACAATTCCTGCTCCGGCTTGTGAATACAAAACATTGTTTTTACTGACAAATGAACGAATTGCAATGGCCAAATTCACCGATCCATCCAAACCAATTACACCAACTGCACCTCCATAAAAACCTCTACTTTGATTTTCATAGGTATCTATCAGTTGCATAGCTTTGTATTTTGGAGCACCACTAAGGGTACCTGCTGGAAACGTATCACCAACTATTTCTATTGGATTTCCTTTGATATCACCTTCAACAGTAGATACCAAATGTATTACATGACTAAAATATTGTACTTCTTTAAAGACTTCCACAGAAACATGGTCAGCATGTTTACTCAAATCATTTCTAGCCAAATCTACCAACATTACATGTTCTGCATTCTCTTTGGTGTCTTCAGATAATTTCTTTCCAAGTTTAATATCTTCAGCCATATCCCCAGTTCTTCTAAAAGTACCTGCAATAGGATTGATTGTTGCCTTTCCTTTACCCACTTTAATCTGAGCTTCTGGAGAAGATCCCATGAGCTTAAAGCTACCGTAATCGAAATAAAACAAATATGGTGAAGGGTTGATCGAACGCAGTGCTCTGTACACATTGAATTCATCTCCTTTAAAACTTTGTTGAAACTGTCTAGACAATACAATTTGAAAGACATCACCTCGTTTACAATGTGCTTTCCCTTTCGACACATATTCCTTAAATTCTTCATCTGTACAGTTTGAGGTTTCCTCATTTTCAAATGAAAAGCTTTGTGTAGTATATGCTTTTGATCTTAATATCGTCTCTATTTCATCCAAACGAGATTCTTGACCTTCCTCTAGGTTTTCTATCAAAATCATTTCGTCATTAAAATGATTTATCGCTATTACGAATCTAAAAAAGCTGTATTGAAGTAACGGTATTGCAGAAGCTGCTGGTTTTACATTTAATTCAATATTTTCAAAATACTGAACGCCATCATAGGTAGTGTAACCGTACAAACCGTTAAATCCTTTTATCTCTGGCGCACAATCCAAATCAATACAGCCCGTATACTCTTGAAAAATGGAATAAAAATTGGTGTTTTCCAATTTCTTACGCTCCAATTGTTCGGCTCCATGGGAAAGGTTTAAATAATGGTTTTCAGCTTTTATCGTCACCACCGGGTCTACACATAGAAAAGAAAAACTTTCTTCCTTACTGTGATAATCCGAGCTCTCCAAAAGCAATGTGTTGGCAAACTTATCTCTAAATTTCAAATACAAACCAACAGGTGTTACCGTATCGGCAATGATGTTTTTTGTAATGGATTTGAACTTAATTTTTTTCATTTCTTATATTTTTACTTTTGGCCCTTTACAGCCAAATAGTCATTTTTACAACGAGGCATTTTTCAAACAAAAAAAAGCTTATCGTGAGATAAGCCTTTTAAATTTATATGTTAAATACAAAACACAGGATTATTCTCACTTATGAATTAAGAGAGTACCACCACCATGTATTATTTGTATTGTATTCCATGTTCAAATTTATTGAGCTACAAAAATAAGATTCATTTTTGAATGCACAAATTTTTAATGCGATTTTAACAAATATTTTCACCTTGGTTTACAACTGTCATGTAAGACACCTTACACGAACCGCTTTTTAAAAGTTTCTGAAAGCGACATGACTTTTGCATTTTTGTAATCATAAGTAATGAGCCCTGTTTTCACTTGCGCCAATGCTTTCCCTGTTGTTAGGTTATGCATCTGATAAAACAAATCAAACCCTAAACGATGTATATCAAAAACACTTACGGAAATCTCAATTTGATCACCATAAAACCCTTCCGACTTATAGAGTATTGCGGTATCGGATTGAATCAAACCAGCACCTTCTACATCCATTTCAGAATATCCAAATTGTTTTAAAAACTGAACACGGGCCTCATGTGCCAAAGAAAGCACAGCGTCATTGCCCAAATGCCCTCCATAATTCATATCGGAAACACGCAGCGTAATTTTTGTTTTAAAATGTATGTTCTCTGGAACTTCTAATTTTATTCTTGCCATGATCTCTATGTACTTAAAGGAGTACCGTTATGTCAATGTTTTTTGTCCCTACCTAAAATTTACAATAGCTGCCCGAGACCGAACAACAAAGCAAAAAGAAAGGTGCTAAGCGCTAGTTTTTTTAGTTCTGGATCTAGTGTTTCGGGTTCTTCATTCGAATAAACGGTAACAAAGTGTTTGCCAATGGAAATGAACGCCAACAGATACAAAAATTGATAGGGTGATTCATAATTAGTCACTACATATACTGTAGCAGAGACCAAGGCCAATACGATTAAAGCATAGTGGTATTTTTTTGCCTGAACAGCACCTAATTTCACTACAAGCGTGTTCTTCTGAGACAATATATCCGAAGCACGATCTCTCATATTGTTTAAATTTAAGACACCAGCACTTAAAAAACCAATAGAAAATGCAGGTAAAAATGTCGTTTTATCTATTTCTTGAGTATATAAAAACAAGCTTCCAACTACACTCAACAATCCAAAAAACACAAATACAAATACATCTCCCAACCCACTATAACCATACGCTTTTTTACCCATGGTATATTTTATAGCAGCCGCTATACTCGCAAGTCCAAGCGCAAAATACAGTAATGAGTATCCAAAATGTTCACTTCCAAAAGCAACATAAATTAATCCAATTGCTACTGCCAGTGTCAATACAATTGTAATATAAATGCCTTGTAACATTTGATTTGGACTGATAACTCCGCTTTGCAAAGCTCGTTTGGGTCCTACTCGATGTTCGTTATCGGTTCCCTTTACACCGTCTCCATAGTCATTGGCAAAATTTGATAGCACTTGAAATCCAATCGTAGTTAGTAATGCCAGCAAAAACACTTGGCCATTGAAAACATTTTTTTCTGCTGCCAAAAAACCACCTACTATGATGCCTGACAAGGACAATGGTAAGGTTCTCAATCGAGCGGCTTGTACCCAATGCTTCATATATCTTATGCGTTATTTTTTTATTAATATCTACTTATTAAACTACTATTGATTCCAAGTTAAGCAATAACTCCCGAACCTACTAATTCTTCATTTTTATACCAGGCAACAAATTGCCCTTCAGTAATTGCTGATTGTGCGTTTTCGAAGGCCACATACATTCCATTTTCCACTTTGTGTAAAACTGCTTTTTCCAAAGTTTGTCGATATCGAATCCTAGCTTCAACATCCATGGTTTCTCCTGTTTGCAACGTTAAATCTTCACGAATCCAATGCAATTCATCGTTGGCCACAAACAACACTTTTCTATACAAGCCTGGATGGTTTTTACCTTCACCTGTATAAATCACATTATCTACTACATCTGTTTCAATTACGAATAATGGTTCTACGGTACCGCCAACTGCTAAGCCTTTACGTTGCCCCTTTGTAAAATAATGTGCTCCTTGATGTTTTGCAACAGCTTTCCCAAAACTAGGTTGGTATGTATACTTTTCTGCAAAAAAGGCCAATTCCGCTTCTTTTGTTTCAAATTGAGGTATTTCTTTTTGATACACCTCAGCAGTTGCAGGAATGGTTATAATTACCCCTTCTTTGGGTTGTAATTTTTGTTGTAAAAATTCTGGCAAACGCACTTTCCCAATAAAACAAAGGCCTTGTGAATCTTTTTTCTCTGCGGTGACTAAATCAATTTCTTTGGCTATTTCTCGCACCTCTGGCTTTGTCAATTCTCCAATTGGAAATAAAGCTTTTGACAGCTGCGCTTGCGACAACTGACATAAAAAATAGGACTGATCTTTATTGGTATCTTTCCCGGAAAGTAACTGAAACACATCGTTTCCGTCTTTTTCAACAATTCCTTTTCGACAATAATGCCCCGTTGCTACGAAATCTGCCCCTAAATCGAGTGCTATTTTCATAAAGACATCAAATTTGATTTCTCGATTACATAGTACATCAGGATTTGGAGTTCTTCCCATTTCGTACTCACGAAACATATAGTCTACAATACGATCTTTGTATTGCTCGCTTAAGTCGACAACCTGAAAAGGAATTCCCAATTTCTCTGCTACAATCATGGCATCGTTGCTATCTTCTAACCAAGGACATTCATTTGAAATAGTCACGGAATCGTCATGCCAATTTTTCATAAAAAGCCCAATGACTTCATAGCCTTCTTTTTGCAATAGATACGCAGCCACACTGCTATCAACACCTCCCGAAAGTCCAACTACAACACGTTTCATTATTCTAATTTTTTAAGAGTGCAAAGATAGGCAATTGTATTCGAAATAAAGACAACATGCTTTTGCCTAATTGCAATGCGCTATTATTCTTCAACTGCTTTTTTGCGCCGAGGAATTGAATCTCTCGATTTCTTTTTATTGGGCTCTTCTACTCCGGTGAGCACACCGTCTATATAAAACTCCCATCGCCCTACTCTTTTACCATGATCGTAGTGCCCTGTTTCACGAATGATTCCGTTTTTATCATAATAAAATATTTTACCATGCATCTTATTCTGTTCATAGGGTATTTTGGAAACCAACTTCCCTTGATCGGTATAGCGAATACTGTTTCCGTGCATCATTCCGTTTAAATAATGTATTTCTTCAGTCAAGCTCCCATCAGGATAATACACTTTTACAGCCCCAGAAAGCTTACCTGCTTTGTAATTTTCTTCCAAAACAACTCTTTTGCCATCTGGTGCAAAATAAAGCCATTGCCCTACTCTATCCCGTTTGTTCATTTCTCCTTTACTCTCAAGAACACCCTGTTTGGTAAAAAACTGAACCTTACATCTATGATTTTGATTGTTGAATTCTTTGATGATATAAGGCGTACTGTTATTGAATTCTGAATAAAAATAAAAAATGCCAATTTCTTTACCATTCAAAAACTGGCCTTTATACCTGTAATTACCGTTTGCGTACTTTTTTTCCCATTTCCCAGTTTTATCGCCGTTGGAATTGAATTGATTTACTGCTTTTTGAGCTTGAATAAACTGCATACTCACACACATGACACCAATAAAAAAAATAAAGTTTTTCGCTTTCATAAGAATGGGGTTTAATTTCAATAATTCGTATGCTCTTTTAATGCATTATTTTAAATAACAATTCTTTGAACAAATCTGATTGAGAAATAGAAGCGCCAACGCCTTTACTTTTAACATCTGCTTCTCTGAGGTAACCTATTACTTGAGACACTTTTCGCATGGGATAATTTCGAGACGCACTTACATAGTCGTCCACAAAATAAGGGCTTACTCCTAAATTCTTCGCAACATTAGCTTTGGATTTATCTTGTAAACCGTGATACATTAACAACTGTGTAAAATAACTATTCAGTAAAGAAATGGTCATTACTGTTGGATTGTTCTTAGGGTTGTTTGAAAAATAGTTTACAATTTGATTTGCCTTGACTACATTCCTATTCCCAATCGCTTTTCGCAATTCGAAATTATTGAAATCTTTACTAATTCCAATATTCTCTTCTATGTGACTTGGGTTAATGATGGTACCTGAGGGAAGAATCAATACCAATTTATCCAATTCATTGCTTATTTTACTCAGGTTCGTACCCAAAAACTCAACCAACATATGGGAGGCTTTGGGTTCCATTTGATAGCCTTTTCCATTCAACACTTTTCGAATCCAATCTGCCACCTGATTGTCATATAGCTTTTTACTCTCGAAAACAACACCATCCTTAGCCACAATTTTGTGTAACTTTTTTCTTTTATCAAGTGTTTTGTACTTGTAATTAATGACTAAAACTGTAGAATTCTGAGGGTTTTCTGCATAGGGAACCAATTTTTCAATGGTACGCGACAAGTCTTGAGCCTCTTTTACAATAACCACCGTTTTTTCTGCCATCATCGGATAACGTTTCGCATTGGAAACAATATCCTCAATAGTCGTATCTCTTCCGTAAAGAACTACTTGATTAAAACCTTTTTCATCTTCAGATAACACATTGTTCTCAATAAAATCAGAAATACGATCTATATAATAGGACTCTTCACCCATCAAAATATAAATAGGTTTTGCATTTCCTGATTTGATATCTGATACAATTTGATTTACTTCATTCATAGTTCTTTTTTGTAACTAGTTCTCGTTATGCTTTTGCCTGGCGGCTGGCGGCCGGCAATGCAAAAAAAATAAAATTATTAAACTGCCCTCACTTTTGAGTCGAAACTTCGAACCAAAATACTTAGTTTTGTTTTATGACACCTTTGAACCTGCCTTCTTATAATTTCAAAATCAAAAATAGCAAAAATAAGCGACTCATTTTTGACCCTATTCGAAAAAAATTCATGGTACTCACTCCTGAAGAATGGGTAAGACAGCATTTTGTTTCGTATCTGATTTCTGAGAAGAATTATCCCATATCTTTGATTGCTGTTGAAAAGCAACTCTCCGTAAATGGATTAAAAAAACGCACCGACATTCTCGTGTTTAACAAAGCAGGAAGTCCCGAAATTATTGTGGAATGCAAGGCGCCTTCTGTTCCAATCTCTCAAAGCACATTCGATCAAATTGCACGCTACAATTTAAAACTGCAAGCAAAATATTTGATCGTTACCAATGGTTTAGACCATTATTATTGCCAAATGGATTTTGAAAATGAACGCTATCAATTTTTAAAAGACATTCCTAAATACGGTGCATTCTAGCATCTTGTTTTATACTTCTATAAAAATTCACTTGATTTTAACTATTTCAACTTGCCCTAAAATCAACAAATTAAAGTATGTTTGCAATCCATCTATTTAAGTAGGAATTGTTTATGAATATTGCTGTCGTTATTTTAAATTGGAACGGGAAAAAGTTATTGGAAACTTTTCTTCCATCCATTATAGCTTACAGTAAAGGAGCGACTCTTTATGTTGCTGACAATGCTTCTACAGACGATTCAATCTCATATATAAAAGAACATTTTCCTGAAGTTAACATCGTTAAAAACAAGGAAAACGGTGGTTTTGCTAAGGGGTACAACGACGCGTTACAATACATAGATGCGCCTATTTATGCTTTGGTAAATTCTGATATTGAGGTTACAGAAAACTGGTTGACACCAATTGTAAAAGAATTCGAAACACATAGTGACACGGCCATTATTCAGCCTAAAATTTTAGACTACAACAAAAAGAAAAAGTTTGAATATGCAGGTGCTGCTGGCGGTTTTATAGACATTCTAGGCTACCCATACTGTAGAGGACGTGTTTTTAACGCACTAGAAAAGGACAAAGGCCAATACAACGACACGACTACCATTAACTGGGCCTCTGGTGCTTGTCTGTTTATTCGCTCGGAAATCTACCATAAACTCAAAGGATTTGATGAAGATTATTTTGCACATCAAGAGGAAATTGACTTATGTTGGCGAGCAAATAATTTAGGACATAACATTAAATACATTGGAACTTCAACGGTTTATCATGTTGGGGGCGCTACTTTGAATGAAGCCAATTCTTATAAGACTTTTCTAAATTTCAGAAACAGCTTGTATACTTTGGTTAAAAACCTTCCCAAAAGTAAAGTGTTGATTTTTGTATTGATACGAATGCTGCTAGACGGAGTTGCTGGACTTCGTTTTACGTTACAAGGAAGACCAATCCATACGCTTGCCATTTTAAAAGCACATATCAGCTTTTATAAGAATTTAAGACGTATGATTGCGAAAAGAACAGAACACAACAACCACAACTACTACAAAACCACAAGTGTTGTCTGGAGTTATTTTATATTGAATATTCGAAAGTCGAATAAGCTTTAACGAATTGCCTCCTCATAAAAAAGATTACATAAAGATATGGGAACTGCTAAAACCTTTATAATTGGCTTTTTATTTATAAGCCTTCAAATACTTGGGCAATCTAGTTTTACACAGATTGACAATTCCTCTAAAAGAGTTCCCAACTCGATACAATCTTATCAGGAAATAGCCCAATACTTAACAAAAGATTTCACCAACGACATAGAAAAGTCTAGAGCCCTTTATATTTGGATAAGCCATAATATTTCGTACAATGTAGATCTCTTGAACAACTTACCAAAATACACTTCCCAGGAGGCTATTATTGAAGAAGTCATGCAAAACAGAAATGGAGTTTGCCAGCACTATGCGGACCTCTTTTTAGTTATGAGTAATTCAATAGGATTACAAACCTATACGATTTCTGGATATACCCGAAATACGGATGGAAAAATTGCTGAAATTAGCCATGCCTGGAACGCCATAAAAATAGATTCAAACTACTTTCTTTTAGATATCACTTGGGCTGCTGGTCATGCGACAGAAGACGTCTTTTACAGAAAATTCAACGACAATTTTTTCCTTAAAACACCTCAAGAATTTATAGCAGACCACATTCCTTTTGATCCGGTATGGCAATTTCTTGACAACCCCATTCGCCACAAAGATTTTTCAGAACAGAGTTTTGAAAAACTAAATATTCCCAGTGACTATCCATTTAAGGAAATTCTCAAAAGTATTGATTCTTTGGATGCCATTGCAATACTAAAAACATCAAATTCAAGAATTATTCGTTGTGGAACCTCCAACCAACTCATAAAAAATCAGATTCAAAATAACCTCAATAGCATTACATCTATCGAATTCAACACAGCGGTAGACACCTTAAACTTTGGCATAAAGAATTACAATACCTACATAGACGCAAAAAACAACAAATTCAAAAATCCAAAATTAAACGACGAAGAAATTAAAAGCTATATTTCAAATGCGGAAATTGGCATTAAAACGGCCAATGAAATGATGCTTAATTTGACAGCAACAGATGAAGAACTCAGCTTTTCCTTAAACCATGAAAGGAACCGACTCCCAAAGCTTATAAAAACTGTTGAAACTGAAAAAGATTTTGTGGATCGTTACATTAAAAAATGGAAACCATTGCGAGCTACAATGTTTTATTCGTTTAAAGCAAACAAGATAAATACAAGTTCAAAACCTGTGTTGTTTTAGAGATACACGTCCCTATTTCTATAAAACATCCAAACTTCCTTTCCCTTCTCTTACAATTTCAGGATAACCACTAGTGAGATCAATTACTGTAGAAGCAAGATTATCTCCATACCCGCCATCAATAACCAAATCTACTTTAGAAGCCCATTTTTCATAAATCAGCTCTGGATCTGTTGTATATTCTAACAACTCATCTTCATCGTGAATCGAAGTAGATATTATTGGATTCCCTAATAGAGACACTAACTCAATGGCAATCTCATTGTTAGGAATTCGTATGCCCACCGTCTTTTTATTCTTGAATGCGTTGGGTAAGGTTTTTGCCCCAGGTAAAATAAAAGTATAAGGACCAGGCAAAGCTCTCTTTAAAAGTTTAAATGTTGAAGAATCGATTTGCTTGACATAATCTGAAAGATTGCTTAAATCTTTACATATAAAGGAGAAATTCGCCTTTTCAAGCTTGATTCCTTTTATCTGAGCAATTTTCTGCAAGGCTTTGATATTGGTAATATCGCAACCCAAACCATATACCGTATCTGTAGGATAGATAATCAAACCTCCACGTTTTAATACAGTAACCGCCTTTTGAATTTCTCGGGGACTTATATTCTCTTTATAAATTTTTATCAGCTCAGGCATGCAACATTGAATTTGTACAAATATAAACAATCTTCAAGATTCATAAAAAAAGAACAAAAACACATCAATAGTATTATAAGATTGCTATATATTCACCACATGGTTAACAATGCAGTTCAAAAACAATTCGAGGGATTTCTTCAAAGTAATTCTCTACTCCTGGAATCTTCTATCGTACTCCCTTTTGAACAGTTCGTCTTTAAAAAAAAGCGACCTCTTAAAAATTTGGATCTCGTCATAAACGACAATTTAATGCTTGGAAAACGTGTAGAATATTTTTTCAAACACTACCTTGAAAATTATACAGAATTTTCCATTTCTAAAGAAAACATTCAAATTTTTAAAGGAACAAGAACCCTAGGAGAACTAGATTATATCCTACAAAAAAACAAGCAATCATACCATATAGAACTGGCTTATAAATTTTATTTATACAACCCCAATCAAAGCACAGAGGAATTAGAAAATTGGATAGGTCCTAACAAAAAAGACGCTTTACTTGCAAAAGTTGACAAACTCAAACACAAACAATTCCCTCTCTTAAAAACCGAAGAAGCCATAGAAGCTTTAGAACTGCCAATTGAAACACATAAAAATATTTTACAGCAACAATGTGTTCTAGGTCAATTATTCATTCCTAAAGACTATATGAATTATGTCTTTAAAGAAATCGACCCACAGGCTATTGTGGGATATTATGAATCGTATACTGTTTTTCTAAACACAAATCATTCAGACTATTATTACTATATCCCGTCGAAACAAAACTGGCTCGTACCTCCAGAATTACACACAAATTGGTTAACCTATGAAGCCATCAACAACGAACTCAAGGAAAACATGGCACAAAAAAAAGCTACTTTGCTTTGGTCAAAACACATACGTGGAAAAACAAGTTCATTATTTATTACATGGTGGTAAACGCCCGCTTTTTTTAAAAGCCATTCAATCGTCAAGAATATAAAACTGAACTGAAGTAAAAACAAAATTTTTAGCTCTCATTTTTCAGTCAAAAGAGTATATTTGCTTTTCAAAATTTAAATCTAAAACAAAACATATATGTGGTACGAAGTTAAAATTAAATACAGCAGAATTGACGAAGATGACAGAACGAAAACTTTTAATCAGCCGTATTTATTTGATGCGATGTCATTTACAGAAGCAGAAGCCAGAGCAATAGAAGAAATGCAACAATACATTTCTACTGAATTTAAAATTACAAACATAAAAGTAGCCAACTTCGCGGAAATCTGTCCAAACGAACACGGAGACAGATGGTTTAAATGTAAATTATCATGTATTTCTTTAGACGAAGAAAAAGGTACAGAAAAAAAATCGAACTCCTACATTTTAGTGCAAGCCAATGATGTAAAAGATGCTTACGATGTTTTAGCAGCTAGCTTAGCAGATACTGTAGGTAATTTTGAAATTCCAAGCGTACAAGAATCTCCAATCCTAGATGTCTTTCCCTACTACAGCGGTGAAGAAGAAGGGCCTTTAAATGAGGAAATTCCAGAAAATTACGTTCCTGTATCAGAAAACAACTCGGAATCTGAGTTAGAGGAAGAAGAAGAAGTTGTGATTAGCGAAGAATAAGTTTCGTGTTTGTCACTGGTAGATAATGCCAACAAAATACAAATAAAAAACGAGCAGCTTACTGCTCGTTTTTTTTAGGTCATTGCTATATACTCCTACCTGTTATGCAAAAAAAAGGCCATCACTTACATGATAGCCTTTCTTTAAAACTCTATAAATTCTTCTTACCAGAACATAGCGTACAATGCAACTAACACAATCATAATTGCAAATGACCCTATATTAAACATAGGAGAAGTCTCAAAAATACCCTTCTTCAAGTCTATTCCTTTTTCATCTTCCGCTCCTTTGTTTTGCAACAAACTAACAGCAGCAATAATAACCATAGTGATCACAGCTGTTAAGCCCATTTGATCCATCCAAGGTAAATTTAAACTTTCAGATTTTAAAAGTACGGCTACAGGAATGGAAGCCAAGGCTCCCCAAATAGCTCCTTTATTTGTTGTTTTCTTCCAGAACAACCCTAACATAAATACCGCCAAAATACCTGGACTTACAATTCCAGTGTACTCTTGGATAAATTGAAATGCTTGATCAATCCCTCCCAAAAGAGGGGCCATAATAGCTGCGATGATCAAAGCAACAGCGGCAGAAATTCTTCCTACATTTACTGTCTTTTTATCACTCGCATTCTTATCTATATATTGTTTGTATATGTCCATTGTAAAAATAGTCGAAGTTGAATTCAACATCGAAGCCAACGAAGACACAATCGCAGCTGCTAAAGCCGCAAAAGCCACACCTTTCAACCCAGTAGGCAAGAATTGCAACAACCATGGATATGCTTTATCAGCAGCATCCAAAGACGGCATATTCAACATACCATCAGCCCCTAAACTAGCCATCAAAGCAGGATCATTTACAATCACATAAGCAGCGATTCCAGGAATCACTACGATAAATGGAATAATCAATTTCAAACCTGCTGCCAATAAAATACCTTTTTGAGATTCTTTTAAAGACTTAGCCGCAAGTGTTCTTTGGATAATGTACTGGTTGAATCCCCAATAGTACAAGTTCGCAACCCATAAACCACCTACAAGTACACCAATACCAGGTAAGTTATGATACTGGGCATGATCTTTTTCAAGAATCATATTAAAACGATCTGGAGCAGCATCAAAAACTGCTACCATACCTTGCCAAACACCTTCTCCTCCAGAAACTGTATTCAAAGCTAAGTAGGTTGTAATCAAACCTCCAAACACTAAAAACACCACCTGAATGATATCTGTCCATGCCACAGCTGAAAGTCCACCGTATAAAGAATAGGCCGCCGCAAACAACGACAATCCAACAACAGCATAAATCATATCTACACCAATTATAGTCTCAATAGCCAAACCTCCTAAATAAAGGACTGAAGCCAAGTTCACAAAAACATACAAACCAATCCAAAAAACAGCTAATATTGTCTTTAGATTAGTAGAAAAACGTTTCTCAACAAATTCGGGAATTGTATACAAGCCTTTCTCTATAAATATTGGCAAGAAATACTTCCCTACAATGATAAGTGTAAAAGCAGCCATCCATTCATAAGAAGCAATTGCCAGTCCTAGTGCAAAACCAGAACCAGACATTCCAATAAATTGTTCTGCCGAAATGTTTGCCGCAATTAATGAAGTACCAATTGCCCACCAAGGCAATGACTTACTCGCTAAAAAATAATCTTCTGCATTTTTCTGATGCCCAGCTTTATCTCTTGATACCCAGAGACCAACCCCTAAAATAAGGATCGCGTAAGCAACAAAAATAAAGTAATCCCAAAAATGAAATCCTGTTGTCATAGTGTTAAAGTGTTTGGTTTAATTCAAAATAATGCGCTAATCTATTGAATTTAATTGTAAAAATTCAAGAAAAACCAGATATTAAACGTAGTTATTACACTTATTAACTGTTAAAACATCTGACAATTAATGTAGTAACAACTATTAAGTATGGTACTTAGACAAAAAGATACTACGCAAAAGAAACAGTACAACTTAATTTCCAAAAAATGCTGTAAGAATAATTGGTATGGAAATTGTATAATCGACGCCAAAACACTAAAACAAAAAGATAAATATTTTACAAAAACAAACAACTGTTTATAAATTTACCTAAAATCTTTGAATTTATTTAAGAAATGTATGATTATCCATATTTTTCATTATATTTATTTTAATGTATTATTTATTTTGAATAAATCATCTACCCCCCCCCAGACGAAGATGAAGAAATCAATAATATACATATGTATCGTTCTGACAGCGTATCTGTCTAATGCTCAAACCAAATCGATTCCTGCTGGCTCAGTGATTTTGGACATGGGAGTTGTGCCTCAAACTGAAGAAAATGCCCTACTTCCTTATGGCTTAGTATACACACTGATTAAAAATTTCGACACTCCAGTAATTTGGTCTATCAATACTTCCAAAGCAAAGGATGGAATTGACTTTACTGTTGATGGTAAAGATTTTAAGGGAGGGCCTTTTATCATAGAATCTACATACTTAACCCAATCCGTATTAGACGAAATTGCAATTTGGGTGGCAGACGGTGTTGTTACCCACACTACACTCTCAAATGTTATCATCCCGCTGCACAAAGAGCTAGAGTTTTTTGCAAATTGGGTATTAGACACAGATAACGGAGATATCGCAGAACCTTATATCCAAGCGGCCGGCATCCCCATTTCAGCATACAGAACATCACTCCCTACAGGGCTCACAAATTGCGATGATTTGTTTATTTTACCCCACGCAGACCCTACTTGGACCAATCATGGAGAGAGCCTATTTACCTGGAATGCACCCACAACAGAGCCCGGAGGACACGCTGGTTGGATATGGGCCGGTTGTCATGCCGTATCAGTATTAGAAGGACTTGTTGACCCAAATAACAATACTCGAAGAACCAATTTTCTAAGTGTAGACCCTACTACGGCTCCACCAGCGGTACCTACAAGCTACGGCCTTATCAACTTTGGGAATCATGCAGACGCTTCAGGTTCTACGCCCTACCAATCTGCCTATCCAGGCGATCCGTTTATGCAATTTATGGGACTAACAGACAATGCGCATAGCGGCGGTTCTGAGCAAATATTTCTACCTTCAAATACAGGTGGTTGGAGAAGTACTACGAAAATTGGTGCCTGGGACTCAAACCAAATAAATGTACTCAATAACAACTCTCCAGGTGAGGCGGCACTGATTGCCTTTGGGCCAGGGATGGGAGACACGAGCAGAGGTTATATCATGTATGAAGGAGGGCATAGGCTAGACAATGGAACGGAAGCAGAAAATGTAGCCGCCATTCGTGCTTTTATGAACTTCTCTTTTGACGCACCTACTGGACAAGTCCCAACCATTCTCGAAAACAGCTCCCCTCCAACTTCCATTGCTGGAGGTCAGTATATTGATTTTGACGTCACAGGAACCATTCCCGGAGGTGGAACCCCCACTTATACATGGACAACCTCCTGCGGAACCGCAACATTTGATGACAACACCATTGCCACACCACGATTGACATTTACTACCCCCTTGAGTAATGAAAGTTGCCTGGTGACAGTTACCGTAGAGGATTCCTGTGGTAGATCTTCTATCAGCTCCTGGAATATTACGGTTACAGCAGGACCAACCGCTCCAGTTGCAGTGGACGATGCTGTATCTACCTACAACACCTCCAACATCGCTTTCAATGCCTTAGTCAACGATACAGATGCAAATGACAATATAGACCCAACATCATTTACGCCAACATCAAATCTAACCGTTGCTGGAGGGACCTTTATACACAACGGAAACGGAAACGTCGCTTTTATTCCTACCGTTGCCTTTTCAGGAACAGCTACACTAGATTACCAAATTTGTGATACCACTTTGGGCACACCGCTTTGTGACACAGCAACCATAACTGTTACAGTACTTGACAGTCCCTGTAATCTCGGCGAAACAGTAATACGCACTACAGCATACCCTAGCAGTATTGAAGATGAAAACAAATGGAAAAACGAAAACAATGCTTTAGGAGCTCCAGACGGTTCATTTTCGGATTCTGATGATGACAACGGAGCGTTTATAGAATTTGACTTGGGTGCAAATACCACCATTGCCTTAGGAACGGATGTCATATTTACTTTATTCAGCGACGATGGAAAAGCAAATACAGGAACCATAGAGTTTGGCTCTACAACCAGTTATACTGAAGGAATATCCTTGCCTGTCACAGTAAACACGAAGGACCCAAATACGGAGACCTACACTTATACCGTTGTAAACCAAAACCTGAGATACATAAAGGTAAGCGCCATTAAGGATTTTGGTATTGAATCTATTACCTACGAAACAGAAACCTGTTCTACCGTTCCCGACACAGATGGCGATGGAATTATTGACACTATTGATATTGACAGCGATAACGACGGTATTATAGATATCACAGAGAGCGCGGGCAATGAACCCTACGGAGATGAAGATGGTGACACAATTCTGAATTTTGAAGACAACAACGACAACGGAAACGGAGGCGATAGCTCAACGACCAACTATACAGATACTAACAACGACGGGATTCCGAATGTATATGACACAGACAATGACGGAGTACCGAATCATTTGGACTTAGATTCAGACAATGATGGTATTCCCGACAATATCGAAGCACAAGGTACACTTACCTATATAGCGCCTACAGGAACCGTGGGAACAAATGGGCTCGACAGCGCATATGAAATAAGCGACTCCTTATCGGATGCCGGATTAACACCTCAAAACACCGATGGCACTGACAATCCGGATTATCTGGATACCGATTCCGACAATGAAGGAGCAAATGATACTACAGAGGCCGGGCTCACACTTTCTGGAACCGTTGGAAACAATGGTTTAGATGATAATTATGATACTGGAGACAACTATATTGATATCAATGGAGATTTTGACTACAGTCAGTCAGACAATTTTCCCGATACAGACAGTGATATTAGTACTGGTGGCGATGCAGATTGGAGAGATGACACCGCAGGTTCAGACGCAGATGGCGATGGTGTTTTTGACACCATAGATTTAGATGATGATAACGACGGTATCTTAGATACAATTGAAGGAACTGGTGACACTGATGCAGATGGCATACCTAATTATTTGGATTTAGACTCAGATGGCGACGGAATCCCCGACAATATCGAGGCACAAACCACCAACGGGTATGTTGCTCCAAATACTGACAATGCAGCTACCTACACTTCAAACTCAGGAGTTAATTCTGCCTATTTGGGAGGACTAACCCCTGTTAATACCGATAAAACAGACAATCCTGATTATTTGGATTTGGACTCAGACAATCAAGGTGGAACAGATTCCTCAGAAGCCGGAATCTTCTTATCCGGAAATGTGGGCAGTAATGGTCTTGACAATAGTTATGACAATGGTGATGATTATTCAGACGTCAACGGAAGTTTTGACAACACCCAATCAAACAACTTCCCAGATATTGATGGCGATGTCTTGACAGGAGGTGATGTTGACTGGAGAGATGACTTTTTTGGAACGGACCCGGATGGTGATGGCGTTACCAGCGAAACAGATTTGGATGATGATAACGATGGTATTTTAGATACCATTGAGGGAACAGGTGATCCTGACGGAGACGGCATTCCAAATTATTTGGATTTGGATTCAGACGGTGATGGAATTCCCGATAATATTGAGGCGCAAAGTACTTCAGGATACATTGCACCGAACAACAGCTACGATTCCAACGGGGTAGACACCGCATACACTGGAGGCTTAACACCAATAAATACCGATGGAACTGACTCTGTAGATTATTTGGATTTGGACTCCGATAACCAAGGTGCAAACGACACTTCTGAAGCAGGTTTAGTACTCTCGGGAAATGTTGGTGACAATGGTCTTGACAACAACTACGACAACGGAGACGATTATTCCGATGTAAATGGCGCTTTCGACAACAGTCAAACAGACAATTTCCCGGACAACGACGGAGACGCTCCCTTTGGAGGCGATGTCGATTGGAGAGATGATCTAGATGGACTTGACACCGATGGCGACGGTATTTTAAATGAAAACGATATTGACGACGACAATGACGGTATTCTGGACACGATAGAAACAAATGGCAAAGACCCGGATGCCGATGAGGATAATGACGGCATTCCTAATTTTAGAGATATTTCAAATAATGGATCCCCATACACAGATAGTAATTCTGACAATGTTCCAGACATCTATGACTCAGATTTAGACGGCATTCCAAATCATTTAGACCTGGATGCCGATAATGATGGAATTCCGGACAATATAGAAGCACAGACCACAGTTGGTTATATAGCTCCCAACAACGCCTACAATGCAAGCGGCTTAGACACAGCCTATACAGGTGGGTTGACTCCGGTAAATACGGATGGAACGGACAATCCCGATTATTTAGATACGGATTCTGACAATGAAGGAAGCAATGACACAGCGGAAGCTGGACTAACTCTTTCGGGCAATGTTGGCGTTAATGGTCTCGATAATAATTATGACAACGGAGATGATTATTCCGACACTAATGGAAGCTTTGACAACACCCAAACAGACAATTTCCCAGACACCGATTTAGATGTAAATTCCGGAGGAGATGTGAACTGGAGAGATGCATTTACCATTGAAGACACAGATGGTGACGGCATATTGAACAATGTGGATATTGACGACGACAATGATGGAATTATCGACTCCATAGAGTCTGGAATTTACAACCCTGATGGAGATGAGGATGGTGATGAAATCCCAAACTATAAAGACACCACAGACAATGGTAACGGAGGAGATTCAAGTACTACAAGCTATATCGATTCCAACAGCGATGGTACTCCAGACGTGTATGATTTTGACGGAGATGGTGTTCCCAATCATTTGGACATTGATGCAGATAGCGACGGAACACCTGATATTGAAGAAAACGGAGACACTGACAACACAATAAGCGGAACTGACACGGATGGTGATGGACTCGATGACAATTTTGAAGGTGCTAATCTTAATGATGGATATGATGTAAACGATGAAATCAACGCGCCTTCTACAGATTTACCAGATTCTGATATCGATATATCCGGTACAGGAGATGTCGATTATAGAGATGATATCGTAAACCCTATTACTCCAGCTGCCGAAGGGAACATCCTCTGGTTACGAGCAGATATTGAAGCTTCTACAACATCTTGGCAAGATCAATCTGGAAATGACCATGATGCCGTAAATGGCACGAATGCACCAACTATGATAAACGACGCATTGAATTTCAACCCAGTATTCTCTTTTGATGGTGTCAATCAATTCATGGAAATCGCTGGAGGTATTTTAGGTAATAACGAATCGTACTCAAAACTTGTGGCCTATACAGTAACTAAAACAACGGCTGCTTCGAACTCTTATGTATTTGAAGAAACCACAGCTGCAAATGACGAGTTTTTAATATGTGTCCCTTGGGGAGACAATGAAGTATATTTTGGAATTGAAGGAGGTACTTCGAATATCAACTTTACTTGGGAATCTACTGCAGGTGTTTATGATATTTACAACTTTTACGGCAGCACAACTGGAAACACTCCATTAGGCACCAAACAAGCCTTATACAGAAATGGAAATATGATAGGTACCGATACCGATTATCATGCAGATATCGTTGGCGATGACACTGAGAATTTCACTACAGGCGTAGGTGGAGGTACTAGTTATTTTGAAGGTGACATTGCAGAGATAATGATTTTTAATATCGACCAGAGTTCAGCTGAACAACAGAATATCCAATCCTATTTAGCGATTAAATATGGTATTACTTTGGGTACCACAGACAACGACTCTAACATAACTGAAGGGGATTATCTCCTAAAAGATTTAACTACCAAAGTTTGGGATTACAGTCAAGACTTCGAATACCATAATGACGTCGCAGGAATTGGTAGAGATGATGCTCTAGGGTTAGAACAAGTAAAATCAAAATCTGTCAATTCTGAAGGATTATTAACCATTGAATACATCACCCCAGCCTCAAAAAGCGCAGGTAGTAAACAAACATTTGCGACTAAAAAATTCAACAACAATAAAGATTTCTTGGTTTGGGGTAACGACAGAGGAAGCTTAGCTACTCCATTGACATCTACTCTACTTTGTTCTCCTTACAATCGTGTAAGGAGAAAATGGAAAATTCGTGAACGGGGAAATGTTGGAAATGTAAAAATATCAATTCCAAAAACAACGGTAGACAACATCTTGAACACTAGCTTTACAGAAAAATACTTAATTGTTTCAGACAATGCCAGTTTCTCATCCAATGTAAGGTATACGTTATTGACTGAAAACGGTAGTAATTATGAAGCTATTTACGACTTTGATGGTGTAAAATTCTTTTCGTATGCTGAAGTAAATGGTATTTTCTGGAACGGAAACCTTAATACTTGGACCGGCGGAAATGGAACCGGAAATTCTGCAAGTACCAATGCTGCAGATATTGACAAAGTAATGGTCATAGACTCTGAAAGTTCATTAACTCATGCTACTTTGGCTGAAAATGCCGATATTGAATGTGTATGGATTAAATCAAACTCAAAGTTAACCGTAAACGATGGACTCTATTTAAAGTTTGATGAAGATTTTGTGCTCGATGGAGAATTACGATTGACGGGGCAGGCACAGTTAATTCAGACACATACAGGTACTTCTAATGTTGCCGGGAATGGAAAACTATACCGAGATCAACAAAGCACTGTTCCAAATGTATATAGATATAATTATTGGTCATCACCAGTAGTTAAAAATGTTGGCGACACCTCCTATGCCGTAGGTGATGTCATGAAAGATGGTAGTACACCAACCTCAGAAACTTCAGACCCAGCTGATATTGTATTTACCGCATCAAGCTATGATGGTAGTACTAACCCTACTACTATTGCGAACTACTGGATATGGTCGTACCTCAGCGGAACCACCGGAGCAGATTGGGCACACAAAAGAGATACCGGAGCCATTCCTATCGGTGCTGGATACACTATGAAAAGCACGGGTGATCCTGACCAAAACTTTACTTTTGTAGGTACGCCTAACGATGGTACCATAGAAATTACCGTTAGCGAAAACACAACCAGTTTACTTGGAAACCCATATCCTAGTGAATTGAACATAGCCAATTTTATCAACGACAATATTGACCCTCAAAACAACAATAGTATCGATGGAACTTTATATTTCTGGGAACACAAAGGAGAAACCGCTTCGAGCACAGTTACTGAAGGACATAATATTGCCGGTTATATTGGTGGCTATTCTACCCGAAATCTTATCATGGGAGTTGCGGCAAGCGCTCCAACAACAGGTACCGCTGGGACCGGAAATACTGGAGAACAGACTAATTACACCTACAGACCTCCAGGCACACATGTAGCTATTGGGCAAGGATTTTTCGTAGGGGCACTTGACGGCATAGGCAACAATGCAAAAATTATATTTAACAACAGTCAGCGAACTTTTCCAAACCCCAGCAACGGTGAAAACTCCGTTTTCCTTAAAGGCAAAAAAAACAAAGCAAGTAAAACTGCTGCACGTTTACAACTGTTAAAAATAGGTTTTGAACATACCAATAGTGCGAATGCGGTCATACACAGACAAATTGGAATTGCTTTTAAAGAAGGTAGCTCCTTTGATTTTGACAACGGACAAGACAGTTTCTTATATGACATGCAAGACACGGACGCCTATTGGCAATTCCCTGTGAATGAAAATAAATATGCGATTGCAACCGTTGGTGCAATTTACAACAACATGGAAGTACCTATTGTAATCAAAAAAGCCAATGATGTTATCGTTCAGTTGAGGGTTGATGTCAAACAATATATCGACGCAGAAATATATTTAAAAGACAACACCACTAATCAACTTTATGACATGACTGAAACAGTGAATTTAAGCCTACCTGAAGGCACTTATACCGATCGATTCACATTACTTTTCAAACAAAGCGAAGTTGCTTCTATTGAAGAAAATGAGTTGAATCAAGTAGCTATTTATTACCTACCTGACTCCAAAGAAATAAACCTTGTATCACCCTACAAGAACCTTATCTATGAAAAGGCTTCCTTACTTAACACACTGGGCATCAAAGTGAAGTCATGGAACACTATTCAGGAAGGAACAATAAAGGTACATACTATGCCAGACGGTGTATACATCTTTCAATTAAGTACAAATCAAGGCATTGTAACCAAGAAAGTTGCGATTTACTAATTCATTAACACTTGTATAAACAAAAGTTTACAACGCTATTAAATACATAGGGTTCAGAGGAATTTTCGTTAATTTTGTATAGGTCTCACGACTAAAACAAGGCGTACAGCTGTAGTGTACATTTTGTGGTATATATATTTACATATAAAAATGAAAGAAGCCCCCCTACCCTTAGTGGTTAGATTTTCAATAGTGTGCTCTGTATTATTCTTTTGCAGTTTACAACTATTTGGAAATACTGTTAAACGAATACCGGAAAACGCAGTAGCCCCCATGCGCTCTAATGGTATGGTGGAAAATTATGGATATATACCGTTTCAGAATCCTTTTACAGAATTTTTAGAACTAAAAATGAGCATGGAGAGTACTTTATCCGTGCTAGCAATTGATACTGACCTCGATGGAGTAGACAACGCTACAGATTTGGATGATGACAATGACGGAATCTTAGATGAAATTGAAAACAGCTGTAGTCTTGTTGGAGGTTATGATGGTTATTGGAGTTATGAAGGAACCACAGACGATGTGTCTGGAAATGATCATAGTCTACAGGGAACTATTCCTCCAACAATCACATATGGAACTGGTGTAATTGACAATACACAAGCTATTAATTTTGACGGAACGAGCACCATACTTCAATACAGTGATGGAACCTTTTTAAATCAAGCAATTTCATATTTTTCCTTTTCATTTTGGATTTATCCAACCGACTTAACTAGAAGCGAACAATCTCTAGTAGATGAAGGCGCCGGTGGTAGAGGATTTATGATTCGTCTTAACAACAGCACGTTGGAATGCGCTATTAGAAGTAACCCTAACACCTATGCCACCTCTACCTTTAATCTTCCTGAAGAAGATAGATGGTATCACATTGCAGCTACCTATAATAATGGTATATTGACTTTATATTTGGATGGAATCCCGAGTACGCCTGTGGACACCGGTATAGGAGAATTGACTTCGCACTCAAATCAAGGTGGTTTTGGTGGTACCATTGGAAATAATTTATATGGTACTGGCGCAGGGCATCATTTTCTGGGACGGATGGATGAAATATTACCCTATTGCCTTAACAACAGCACAAATTAATCAGCTAAAAAACAGCACAAACTGCACACCAGAAGACAGTGATAATGATGGAATTATAGATGCGCTTGATTTGGACTCCGACAATGACGGTATCCCCGACAATATCGAGGCCCAAACGACAAATGACTATACTCCCCCAAATTCAGATTCACCAGAGAATTACACGACAAATAACGGAGTAAATTCTGCTTATCTTTCTGGCCTTACCCCAGTAAATACAGACAATGACTCATTCCCAGATTATCTAGACACCAATTCCGATAATGAAGGGGATGACGATACCACAGAAGCAGGTTTTACTTTGAATGGTGTTTATGGTAACAATGGCTTAGACAGCGATCGTGAAAATACAGATGATTATTCTGATCCAAATGGAAAACTAGACGACCCTACAACACTTCCTGATAGTGATAATGACAAAGATAGTGGTGGTGACGTGAACTATCGAGACAATGTGGTCTCTATTGCTTTTGATTCTGAATCTAACGTAACACCTAGCGATTTAATAAATCAAATTATAGGAGACGGTGTTCTATTAGAAAGCCCAACGGTTTCTAGTGGTGACGCGAGTAATACACAGGTGGGTACTTTTCAAGGAGCAATGCAAGTTAAAAATCTTCAAATAGATACGGGAATTGTGTTGACTACTGGGTCGATGGACAAAAACTCAAGCCTCTATGTATTTATAGAAAATAGCGCTAGTTTTAGTGGTTATGACAACACTGGAAACGTAAATGATAGTGATTTATCAGGACTTGCGACCAGTTCAACCAATGATGTCGTTGCCTTCGAATTTGATGCTACTTTGGACCTATACGCAACCGTATTGACAATTGATTACCAATTTGCTTCTGAAGAATACAATGAATACGTATGCTCAGCTTTTAACGATGTGTTTGGCTATTTTATTACTGCTTATGAAGAGGACGGCATTACATTGGATACCAACTCTACTCAGAATATAGCCTTGGTGCCTGGGTCTGACAAAACAGTAGCCATTAACAACATAAACAGTGGTATTGGGGAAGTACAAAGTGAAACCTGCGAAACCACGAACGGAAATTATTATATTGACAATACGGCTAGCAACAATCCTGTAAAAATCATTTATGACGGAATCACTACAAAAATGAGGGCTTCTGCGACAGGGTTGACACCAGGAAAAAAATACCATGTAAAGTTTGTAATTGCGGATGTAGCAGACAGTTCATGGGATTCTGCAATCTTTATAAACCTAATTAGTGGATACCCTGATACGGACAATGACAAAATTGCCGACGATCTCGATATTGACGACGACAATGACGGTATTTTAGACGTTGTAGAAGACGCCAATTTAGACAACGACAACAATCCTTTATCGAACCCTACGGATACAGACGGTGATGGAATTTACAATTTCATGGACTTAGATTCAGACGGTGATGGTATACCGGATAATATTGAAGCACAAACCACCAGTGGGTATATTTTTCCAAATGGTATCTACAATAACCTAGGATTGGATACGGCATACACAAATGGTCTTACGCCAACCAACACCGATGGTACTGACAATCCTGATTATTTAGACCTCGATTCGGATAATGACAGCACAGATGATACTACTGAGGCGAACTTGAGCTTATCAAATGCGGTAGGGACAAACGGTTTGGACAACGCTATTGACAGTTCGGATGACTACCAAGATGTGAATGCAACAATAAACAACCCAAACACACTGCCCGATACAGATGGTGACCAAAGTATTGGTGGTGATGTAGATTTTAGAGATGCTACTTCCATTGGTGATACCGATGGAGATGGGGTAAATGACAACGAAGATATCGATGATGACAATGACGGTATTTTAGACACGGTAGAAGGTACTATCCTCGACACAGACAATGATGGCATCTTAAACTATTTAGATCTCGATTCAGATGGAGACGGAATTCCTGATAACATAGAAGCGCAAACTACAGCTGCTTATTCAGCACCAGCAAATGACAGTCCGGCATTGTACAGCACTAACCTCGGTTTAAATTCTTCGTATGTGGGCACCAATGGTTTAACACCAGTCAATACAGACGAATTCTTCACAATAAATGATCTTATTCCTGACTATTTAGACACAGACGCAGACAATGAAGGTGCAAGTGACACAGTTGAAGCAGGATTAAATTTGAGTTCTATCATTGGAATAAACGGATTAGACAGTAATGTTTATACTTCTAATGACTATTCTGATCCTAATGGTACTATCGACGATCCTGCCAATTTAATCGATTCCGATTCTGATATCGGCACAGGTGGTGATGTCGATTTTAGAGACAACACAGTGGATGTAACAATTGGCTCTGGAAATTTGCTTTGGTTACGAGCAGATATCGATGCCAGCGTTTCCCTTTGGGAAGATCAATCGGGTAACAACCACGATGCTACAGCTGTTGTAGCCCCAACCTTAAACAGCAACGGCCTTAATTTTAATCCTACTCTTCAATTCAATGGTAGTACGCAATATATGCAGATTACCAATGGTATTTTAGGGACAGCAAGCTATACCGATCTTTGGGTATATGCAGTTTCAAGTACACACAGCATTCAATCTTCAAGTCTGTTTAGAGAAGACCTAGCGAACAGCGAAAGGTTTGGGGTTCAAATACCTTGGAGTGATAACATGTTACGTTTTGATTTTGGAAATACGAATACCAATTCTGGAAGAATTGAAGCAAACTGGGGAAGTACAACCAACACCTTCAACCTTTGGAATTTTGGGTATGACAACACAACTTCCAACCCCTCTAACAACCGAAAATCCATGTATAGAAATGGAGAACGTTTTGCAGTTGGAACCAGTACCGATACAAGTGTTCAAGGCGCAAACAACAACTTTTTTATTGGATCGGATTTGAGTGACTTTCACGATGGAGAACTCGCAGAATTAATTGTATTTTCAGACATCCCTTCTGCTATAGAACAGCAAAGTCTTCATTCCTATTTAGCTTTAAAGTATGGAATTACACTCGACAATTCAAATGACAACAACTCAATTATTGAAGGAGATTATATTTTATCAAACGGTTCTACAAAAGTATGGGAATACGAAGACGACGACAATGGAAATGGTCTTTTCCATCATGATGTTGCCGGTATTGGTTTGGACGAAACCCGTAATTTTGAACAAAAGCAATCAAAATCAATCAATAGCGATGCATTAATTACTATAGGTCTAGGAAATATTGCAGCGAACAACGACACAAATTCAAACAATTTTGCAACAGATAAAGATTTTCTAGTTTGGGGTAACAATGACAATGACGATCCACTTAATCTTGACACAACCACAGGAGACAATGTTGCAGATGGTGTAAAAACTGTAAGTTCTATTTTGTGTAGTGAATCTCAAGTTCTGATTAAAACATGGAAAGTAGTTGAAACAGGAAGCGTTGGAAGTGTTCAAATTGCAGCGCCTGTAACAACCATTCGAAATTTATTAGATACTACTAGTGATATTGAAATTGCTTTGAAAATAGCAGACGATGCCGCTTTGACCGAAAATGTTGAATTTATTTCTTTGAACACTGAAAGTATTAATGGAACGCAGAGTCTTACCGCTACTTATGACTTTGATGGAACCAAATATTTTACATTTACGGAAGTTTCTGGAATCACTTGGAAAGGATCTGAAGGTGCTAATGGTAATTGGTTTAGAGGATCCAATATTGGAGCTGCGCCAGGTGCAACAGGAGACGAATCTCAACTGGTTATTATCGATGCCGAAGCGAGCAAAAACGCAACCTTAAACACCGATGTTAGCATTGGTTGCCTATGGATAAAACCAGGTTCAAAACTACATGTAAACAACGATTTAGAATTGGTTATTGCAGACGAATTGCAATTGGATGGCGAATTGCGCCTTCTAGAAGATGCCCATTTGATTCAAACACATACTGGCAGTTCTAAAGTAACAGGAAATGGAAAATTATTTATTGACCAAAAAGGGACTTCTGAATCCGTTTTTCATTACAATTATTTTACATCACCAGTATCAACCGTTGGAGAACATGGGTACACGATTGAAGACGTAATGTTCGATGGAAACAGTCCAACTTCCATAAATAACACCTTTACAGATTCACCACTAAAAGCCATTAATTACCAAGAGTATAATAATGTTTATTCCAATTTAAATGGAAGTTATTCAAACGGCACATTAACGGTTGCAAATTATTGGTTATTTTAGTTACAATAACGGTTTGGGAGGGGCATCATGGATCCAAGAAAAAGAAACGGGTACTTTTGAACCGGCAGAAGCCTATATCCTTAAAGGACCTGGAGCTACACATAATTACACCTTTGCCGGAACACCACATGATGGCGACATAAATGCAGTAATTAATAGTTCTCATTTCTCGCTATTAGGAAATCCATACCCTTCATCACTGAGTGCTCAAGAATTCTTTTCCGATAATTCCGATGTCATTCAAACACTCTATTTCTGGCAACATACAGGAAGTGGAAACAATCATACACAATCTGAATATGAAGGCGGATACAGCACACTTGTTGGAACTGTTTCTGCAGCGGCAACTGCCGTTACTGGTACAGCAGGGCTCTCTGAAGGTTACGACTACAACACTATCTCTCCAAAAGCCCATATAGCCGTTGGCCAAGGATTCTTTGTTAGAGCAACCCCATCTGGTGGAACTATTAACTTTAACAATTCACAAAGGTCATCGTTAGGAATAGGAGACAGCTCCATCTTCTTAAAAGGAAGTAAACATCAGAAAAAAGAGGCTCAAGTAACACAAACATTGCCACTGATTAAAGTTGGTTTCGACTACATCAATGAAAGTGGACTCGATCTACACAGACAAATTGCTGTTAGCTTTAAGGAAGGTAATAGTTATGAAAGCGATAATGGTTACGACGCATTAATCTATGATTTAAATAGCACAGATGCGTATTTCCAATTTGAAGACTATAGAGAAAAATACGTAATTGCTGGAATAGAAGCTTGGAATCCTTCTCTTGAAATCCCTTTCACTATTTCAATGAATTACGACGGTGTCTCTTATTTAATGTTAGATTCTGTAGAAAACATAGACCACGCTATTTATTTAGAAGACAAAGAAACCAATACCATTACCAATTTAGGAACTGGTTCTGTGCAACTGAATTTAAACTCTGGGACCTATACAGATCGGTTCTATTTAATATTTGGAGAGGAACAAACCTTAGCTAAGGATACTACTACTTCAAAAACTGTACTGGTTAGGTATGACAAGAATAGTAAACAGCTAGTCCTGAAAAAAGAAATGGAAATAGAAATTAATTCCATACGTTTAGTAAACACTGTTGGTCAGACAGTGAATTCTTGGCAAGAAAAAGACATCCTAAACGTAAAACAAACGGCGCAAGGAGTTTATTATCTGATTTTAGATACCTCTATTGGTAAAATCACAAAAAAAATTGCAATATACTAAGGACTTAAAGTCTTTTTGAATATTAAAACATCCCCAATTAAATTACTTATTTAATTGGGGTTTATTTGTAACTTTGCTGCCATTATAAAAACGACAATTTTATGTCTGAAGAAATCAAAACCGAAAAACGAGTTGCAAAACCCAAATGGTTGCGTGTAAAATTACCCGTAGGTAAGAAATACACGGAACTAAGAGGTTTGGTAGATAAATACAAATTGAATACTATATGTGCCAGCGGAAGCTGTCCAAATATGGGCGAATGCTGGGGAGAAGGAACGGCAACCTTTATGATTCTTGGGAATATCTGTACGCGTTCTTGTGGTTTCTGTGGTGTAAAAACAGGACGCCCCGAAACCGTAGAATGGGACGAACCAGAAAAGGTAGCCCGCTCTATCAAGTTGATGAAAATAAAACACGCCGTAATTACTTCTGTTGATAGAGACGACTTAAAGGATGGTGGTTCTATTATTTGGGAAGAAACAATACAAGCCATCCGAAGAGCAAACCCAAACACGACGTTGGAAACTTTAATTCCAGACTTTCAGGGCATCGAAAAAAATATTGACCGTTTGCTACGTGCAGCTCCTGAAGTTATATCACATAATTTAGAAACCGTTCGACGCCTTACGCGTGAAGTTAGAATTCAAGCGAAATACGATCGCAGTTTGGCGGTTTTAAAATATTTAAAAGACAACGGCCAACGCAGAACCAAATCAGGTATTATGCTGGGCTTGGGAGAAACTGAGGACGAAGTGATTGAAACTTTACACGACCTCGCCAAAGCAAAAGTAGATGTAGTTACGATAGGACAATACCTGCAACCGAGTAAAAAACATTTGCCAGTAAAAGAATTTATCACACCTGAACAATTTGAAAAATACAAAAAAATTGGCTTAGAGCTTGGTTTTAGACACGTAGAAAGCAGTGCTTTGGTAAGATCTTCCTATAAAGCACAAAAACATTTGGAGTAATTTCGTTTTTGGCACGGTAATTGCAACTGTATAAAATGAAGGGAGTGGTTACCTTTCATTTTCATAAATTAAGTTTGGTTAGTTAAAAAAGCTCTGAGTCTTCAGAGCTTTTTTATATTTATAGGCATTGCTTAGACAAGCTATGAAGTTCTATACCTAGAATGCCTTTATCGATCCAATGCTTTAATTTTATGTTTTAATTCATTACAACTCATACAAATCATCGATTCAAGTGAACTCAATATACTTTCCCTTTCTTTTGATAAAAATATTGCGTTCAATGTTTCCTCTGGATAAGCTACATAAATCTTAAGCAAAGAGCTATAAGGTAATTCATTTGCTGAATTCGTCGTGTTAGTTAATAATTCGACAAATAATAAATGTAACTCTTTATCAAATTTCGAGAACATTTGACATTCAAATTTTATCAAAGCCGACTTCAAATAAGTTTCTGAATATTCTTCGGATTTTTGTCTATCCTCTTTCTTTAAGGATATAAGGAAGTTATTGTTCAATTCTATGCATTCTTCAAAAACATCTTTGACTTCCTTTACCTCCTGTGAATAACTACCATAACTATTAATCAAAAAAATGGTTCCTATTAATAATTGTTGTATTAAATTCATAACTGCGATATTTTTAATAATTAATTGTCAATCTCATAACCGGATTATTTTCTAAATATGTATTCATTATATTTCTAAATTGAATTAACCCTCGCTGCCGCACGAATCCTTTCGTGTGCGCAACGAACTAGCCACTAATAAACGAAATTCTAAAACAATATTCGCGCTCTTCAAAAATAATTTGCTTTTCTGTAGTTAAAACACGAAACCTTGACCTACATCTAATCCCTAATCAATTTTGAATGCCATTTATCCTTAAAATACCGAACCACACGAAAGGATTCGTGCGGTAGCGTGGGTCGAGCGGAGTCGAGACCACGTTGTTTTATAAAAAACAGTTTCAACTATATAAGAACGACCTCTCGACAAGCCTGTACCGAACTTGTTGAGGTGCTCGAGGAGACATTCTCGACAAGCCCGTGCCGAACTTGTTGAGGTACTCAAGAAGACATTCTCGACTCAAGCCTGTACCGAGCCTACCTTGTCGGCAGACAGGTTTTCCGAGATGCTCGAGGACACAGCTGTGTTCCTCAGTCTTGTCACTTACTCATAGAAAGAATCATGCTTAAACCCAATTAAATACAATTTCTCTTTGGCTCTGGTAATTGCTGTATACAACCATCTAAAATAATCGATACTTTGTCCATCCGGCAAAAAAGGCTGCTCAATAAAAACAGTATCCCACTGCCCTCCTTGTGATTTATGGCAGGTCATGGCGTATGAAAATTTTATTTGCAGAGCATTAAAGAACTTGTTGTTTTTTACTTCTAGTAACTTTTTATACTTCGATTTGATATGGTCAAAGTCTTTCATTACTTCTTGATATAAACGATTCGAATCGTCATAGCTTAAGGATGGATTTTCAGAGGTTAGGGTATCCAGCAAAAGCACTGTTTCTAATGGAGGTTGAGACGGATAATCAATCATTCTCACTTTTACCTCAGCAAAACGAAAACCATAGAGTTCTTTTGTACTAAATATCTCCAGAACTTCAAATGTATCTCCATTTGCAATAAAACTAATTTCTGAAGTGTCTTTCATCCAGAAATAATTATTCTTAACAGCCATGATATGATCTCCCACAGAGATTTCATTTTCTTGGTCTCTAATCTGCGTTCGAATTTGTTGATTGTATTGATTGGCTCTTTTGTTCGATCGTACTACGATGGCTGTTTCTTCCACTCCTTGCTGATCATAAGCCGTAGTGATTGCATCTTGAATGTCGTATCCATCTTCTAGACGAACAATATCTGGAAAACTCAAATCAAACTTAAAATTAGCTATGCTTTGACTGGCTATCATGAGTCTTAATTGGGTTGCATTGGTCAATATACCCGAGTTTTGATGCTGACGCATCACTTCATCCAATTCTATCAATGATACATTTTTATTAAAATCATAACTCAATTTATCTTCATCTAAGGCCGGACTCACTACTAATTTAACAGGAGGCAATTGCGCCGTATCACCTATCAAAATCAATTTACAGTTCACGCCAGAATACACATAATCCATCAAATCATTTAACAAGGAACCATTGTCAAATAATTTCGAATTGCTTGGGGCATCTGGTACCATTGAAGCCTCGTCAACAAAGAAAATAGTATTCGTGTGCTTGTTTACTTGTCTCACAAATTCTACTCCTCCATTTCCTGTTTTTTTAGGATGGTAAATTTTTTTATGAATCGTAAAGGCCTTTTTCTTAGCATACAGCGATATCACTTTTGCCGCTCTACCTGTAGGCGCCAACAAAACAGGTTTTTTACCCACTTTCCACAAATTATTTACAACGGTACTGATACTTGTTGTTTTCCCCGTTCCTGCGTATCCTTTTAATAAAAAAACGCCTTTTGTATCCTTTTCAAACACAAAATCTGAAAGCATTGACAACAATTCATTTTGAGTGCTTGTAGGCTCAAAAGGAAAGGACTTGAGAAGTTCTTTGTAAAAATTTTGAGAAGTTTTAATCATGAATGCAAATAAACAACAAATATAGGCATTGATTTCCCCGTAAAAGTTTTTATGGTTGAAAAAAAATTGTAGATTTGTCTAATTCAAATTTAAACCTAGATTACAATGATTATTATAGCAGGTATTATTGTGGCAATATTAATTGCCATCCTTATTATAAAATATGTTCCTCTAAAATTACACTGGTTAGTTTCTATCGTATTACTTTCGGTTGCTGGATATTTGGGCTACTTAATTTTTGACAGTATTATGGGACCCATTCGTTTTAATGTGGAGAAAAAAGTTCGATATGCTAAAGTCATTGATCATTTGAGAATGATTAGAGATGCGCAAGATGCACATAAGACGATTACAGGAAAGTATGAAAGAGACGGAAACAAGTTGATAAAGTTTTTAGACACTGCTGAATTCGCAATTACGAATACACACAATGAAATCATTGAAGTAAACAAAGGTACTAAGTGGCAACCACTAATGGTAGAAGTTGAACAAAAGGTAACAGATACAACAGGTTACGACTCTGTAAAAGAATCGCTGTTTAAAAATCGTGATTACACAAAAATGCTACAAGTTCCTGGAACAGATACCGAGTTTAAAATTACAATTGGATTTATTCAAAAAGTTGCAGGATTAGAAGTACCTGTGTATATAGCAAAAGTTGACAAAGCAATTATTTTAGAAGGCCTAGACAAATCACTAATCAATCAAGAAAGAGAAGCAATTGGTGGAAACGAAGTGAAGGGAGAATTCCTTTCTGTAGGATCTTTGGAAGAAGTAAATTCTAACGGTAACTGGCCACCTTTTTATGACAAAAAGGAGTAAATACATACTCGATAAATCGATTGAAAAAACCGATTTAAAGGAAACCTATCTATCCATCCAAATTAGTTTGGATGGATTTTCTTTTTGTATATATGCACCCATTTCACAAACGTATTTAACTTTTCAGCACTATGACTTTGGGCTTCAGCACAACACTCCTGACCAACTTTTAAAACTTGTTCAGACTATTTTCGATGAAAATAATCTCTTGAATCAGGACTATAAAAAAGTCAACATCATCCACCAAAATGAATTGGCTTCATTAGTCCCTGAGGAATTCTTCGATGAGGACTGCGCGAAAGACTATTTAAAAAACAATATAAAAGTGCTAAACAATGATTTTGTGAGTCACGACTTGTTAAAAAATGAATCGGCGGCACTTGTATACATTCCTTATGTAAACATCAACAACTTTATCTTTTCAAAATTCGGTGCTTTTGAATACTTTCATTCTGCGACCTTATTTATTGATCTAAAGAACAAACTTGAACAAAATATGCATCAAACAAAGTGCTATATTCATGTACACCCTCATTCGTTCGATGTTCTTGTTTACAAGGCAAGTAGTTTAATTTTCTTCAATCATTTCAACTTCCAAACAGCAGCTGATTTTATTTACTACGTTCTATTTGTCATGGAACAACTGGAACTGAGCCCTAACGAGATTGAAACTGAGTTGTCTGGTGAGATAGAACAAGATTCAGAACTGTTCAAAACTGCCTTTCAATACATACGAAATATTCGTTTTTACAACATTCCAAATCCAAAGCTCTCTGCATCGTTTGACGAAATATCGCGACACAGTAATTATATTGATTTACATCAATTCTAATTTTCGAATAACGTATCAAGTTATTCCATTCAATTTATACTATGAGAATCATTTCAGGAAAACACAAGGGACGCAGGTTAAATGCACCTAAAAACTTACCCGTACGTCCTACTACGGATATGGCCAAAGAATCGTTATTCAACATTCTAAATAACCTGTATTATATTGAAGACATAGAAGTTCTTGACCTTTTTAGTGGCACTGGTAATATTAGTTATGAATTTGCCTCTAGAGGTTGTGATTCCATTGTTGCGGTAGACCAAAATTACGGTTGTATTAAATACATCAAACAAGTTTCAAAGGAGTTCGATTTTAACATCGATATTCTTAAAAGTGATGTCTACAAATTCATTGAAAGCACAAAAAAGAAATCTGATGTGATTTTTGCAGATCCTCCGTATGATTTTACAGAGGCACAATTTTCTAAAATTGCAACGGTTGTTTTTGAAAATGATCTACTACACTCCAATGGCGTTCTTATAATTGAACATTCCAAACAAACTAAACTGAATGCCCATCCTAATTTTAGTTATGAAAAGCGTTATGGAGGCAATGTGTTTAGTTTTTTTGAGAAAACAAATTAAAGCCCTGTTTGTTTCTTGCATTCGGTTACAACTACAGGCCCTAATTCTTATTCCAATTGTATTTAAATTCACAAGACTGATTGGATTCATTGATTTTCACAAAAGTATCTGATACGTGAGAAACATTCCATTTATTGAGTGCATCTTCTTGCTTCTTCTGCAAAGTCATCTGCTGAATTTTCACATAATCCTTGACAAAATCAGCGGTATGCGCTTCTTCCTTGTCCCGAATTAGGATAAACTTAAACATTTTCACACCTTCTCTTGTTTCATCATAAAACGGATTCGAAATTTCTCCTTCTTTCAATGAACTTACACGTCCATACAATGATGGATCCATTCTCGTCAATTCAAAACGTGAATCGTTTGTTTGCGGATTGATAATAATTCCTTTATTCTGACGTGTATCTTTATCGCTTGAGTATTTAACAACCGCTTTTTCAAAATCCAATTCCTCAGCTAAAATACTATCTCTAATTTTACTTATTTTTTCTTCTGCTTCTTTTAATTTTTCGTCTGATACTTTAGGCTGAATCAATATATGACGCACATCTATTTCCTGTCCTTTAATTTTTTCTAAATGGATAATATGGTATCCAAAATCAGATTTAAAGGGTTCAGAAACTTCACCTTCATCTAGACTAAATGCAACTTCTTTGAATTCTTTTACAAATTGACTTTCTCTGGTTAATGTATATTTCCCCCCATTCTGAGTTACACCTGGGTCTTCTGAGTACAAAACGGCTTTCATTCGCATACTAGAACCGTTAATAACATCTTCCCGAATTTCTTTTAATTTTTCAATTACCTCTTTTATTTCTTCTTTTGAAGGTTTTACATTAATAACGATTTGTGCCATTTCAATTTCCGCTCCAAATTCAGGTAAATTCCCATTTTCCTCCAAACTTTTAAAATACACACGCACCTCTTCAGGTGTTACTTTTACATCGGATACTACATTTTGCTTTTCACTTCGAATCAAGGTGTTTTCACGTTCAATCCTTGTCAATTCTTTTCTTAGATCATCTTCATCATCAAAACCGTACATTTCATATACTTTTTTAATGGACCCTAATTGTTGTTTTAAGTAGGCGATATTTCTTTCTACCCCCGAACTTATTTCTGCATCGGAAACGATCACGCTATCGATGACTGCATGATGAGCTAATAATTTTTGAATCATGATTTGCTCTAACATCTCACAATCCGATAATTGGATTTTTCCTTCACTACTAGACGCTACTTCTTGCTTAAATTTCTGAACATCAGACTCTAGAACAATATTCTCACCTACAACCACTGCTACACCATCTACTTTTATTTTTGTTTGCGACTGTACAGACCACAAACCGCAAAAAAGCAGCAGCACCAACATTTCTATTTTAATCATCTTAATATATTTCAAATTGTTCATTTTTAATGGCATCATCGACCAATACATTTTCAACATTGTTAATAAGTTCGAGTTTCCTTTTGTGGACTATCATTTCTTGAACAGTCCTAGCAATATAACGCAATGGCGCTATTTCATTTCTATTTATAACATCCAATATATACATATAATACAAACTCGTCTTATCCGACTTCACTGTAAAATAATTTGGTCTTATGACTTTGTTTTTATCTGTATCTTTCAACACAGGTACTTTATTTACTACATCTTTATAGCGTATCCATAAAGAATCACTCAAGAATAACGATTCTAAACCTTCCTCTTCTTCAAGTAGAAATAAATCATTTTTCCCTTTTGAAATAAACAATCGCTTGAGTCTAGATTTCTGTTTATGCTTTTTGGAAAATTTAATATACTTAAATTTCACCAATTCTTCATTCACTCTAAAGCTTTCTTTATTTTTAGCGTAATAGTCCTCAATTTGCTCATAGGTTACTACGGTATCCAGTTTTTGAGAAATCAACGCTTTTTTGAATGAATTGATAAACAAATCTTGTCTATACTTCCTGACTAATTTTTCCAATGCTTCGTTTTCAGAAGGCATATTAACCTCTGACTTCAGCAATAAAAGTTCTTGTTTTGCCCAAGAATTGATCAAATCTCTAGCGACCACAACACTATCTTTTGGTCGTATATTTTTAGGAAAAACAGCTTGTAAATCTTCCAAATACAATTCAGCATCATACACACGTGCAACCACAGTACCGTTCCCGTTTTTGTTTTCTTTTTCAAAAAAACTACAGGAGGCAAGTACGACACATAAAATGATATATATATTGTTATTCTTCACTGTAAATATCCATTTCTTTCTTCAACTTTTTTACGGTTCTCTTATATACTTTTATTTTGTGTTGATTTCGAAGTTCCTCCATCCAATTTTCTTGGATCTGATTTTGAAAATCACTGATAACCTTTCCTTTTACATCTTTAAATTCTTGTTGAACTTCTGGAGATTTCGAAACTATTTTCACTATAACATAGTAGTTATCATCTTTATAAGAATTCGTACTATTTTCAGTAAAATCCACTCCTTCTGGAAAAATAGGATCATCACTTTTAAAATCTCCTGTTTTAAATAATACGTCTTGCTTCGAAACCAAAATTTCCTGTATGGAATCTATAGATGCGGCTCCGGAAATAAATTGCTTTAACGATGCTACTTCCCCTTCATCCTTAGTGCTTACTACCAGTGATTTAAACGTCTCTGGCGTTCTATAGGTACTTAAATTGGCATCGTAATACTGCTGCAGTCCTATAGAATCATTTTGAGCAGCATCCCAAATTTTAAGTTTCATCAAATCGAATAATAACAGACCATTTTTATATTCCTCAAAAAGGTATTTAAACTCTTCATTTGTTTCTTCAAGGTGTACTTTGTAATAATTTAAAATTTCTTCATCTACAAAAGGCTCAAATACATCCAAGGCTTTTCTATCTCTTCGATTCTTGATATAGGCAGCAAAGTCATTTTGTGTCAAAGTATCTTTTTCAATCGTAACCAACCAAGTATCCAAAGAATCATTTACCACTCCTTTATGCCCTTCCTTAAATTCCAATTTAGCTTCTTCGTTGATACGTATATTGTACTCTTTTTTCAATCGTACAACCACGGGGTTCGACAATGTTTTAGCACGTCCATCCTTTTTCGCTTTTTGCAACAATTCATCTTTTGATTCTTCAAAACTCCCTACTGGGTATCGTTTTATAAAACGAACAATATGCCATCCATAAGCGGTCCTAAATGGTTCAGAAAATTCGTTTTCCTTAGAAAGAGAAAAACTTACTTCTCCAAATGGTGGAGGCAGCGATCCCATTGTAAACTTCGCCAGCTTTCCTCCATTAGAAGCCGACCTCCTATCGTCTGAATATTTCTTGGCGAGTTCCGAAAAATCTCCACCTCCTTTTATTTCAGCCAGTACTTTATCTATGGTTTGTTTTCCTGTAGTCGTAGTATCTCTTAACATGATATGTGCTACTTCAATTTCTCCTAAAGATTCTCGAGTATCATTTACTTTTAGGATATGATATCCAAATTGTGATCTAAATATTTGAGAAACCTCTCCTTTTTTGGTATTGTAGGCTGCACTCTCAAAAGCATACACCATTCGAAAGACCGAAAAATAACCTAACGCACCGCTGTTTTTTCGAGCACTAGGATCTTCTGAATGCTTTTGAGCAATGGTAGCGAAATCTGCGCCTCCAACAATTTGATTTCTCAAGTCAGAAATTTTCCCATAAGCCTTTACCGTATCTTTCGAGTGTTCCCCTACTTTTATGAGTATATGACTTGCATTTATTTCTTTTAAACTTCTCTCATAAGCTTCTTCTACAAGACTATCAATCAAGCTATTGTCATTCAAATAAGGCAACACCAACTGATTTCTATACCTCGCTACTTCCTTTTGATATTCTGGAAGTGTATCTAATTTTATTTCTTTTGCTGCTATCAATTTAAGTTTGTAATCGACAAACAGTTGCAAATCTTCTTCTAGTGAAGGCGATTGACCGTCAATTTTTAAATTTTTATTTTTCCCAAAAAGCCTTCTGAATTCAGACTGATACACAGGCTCGTCGTCTATTTTTAATAATACTTTATCTCCCTTTTGCTGAGCAAACAGGGTGTTCCCAATAACAATTAATAAAAAGAATGCAGTTAATTTGTTCATCATAAATGTTTAAATTCAACCTTAAAAATAAGGATACTGGTTAGTTTATTTTAAGGGGGGTAAGATATTCTACTTCTATTAGAATAATTGTTAATAAAATCACAAAGATATAATGCCTTCAATATAAGCAACAGCCTTGTATTTTTCGATTACTACATCTGCATTTTTCACACGCATTGTAACAGAAACACTTATGTATTTATTAGTTTTTGAAGTTTTTGTCTTTAAAACAGCTTCCTTCTCTTGAAAAACCGCTTTCACTTCATTCAACTGGTTTTGTGTAGTAGGCACGATAAATTTAAACAAATAGGCCGCTGGAAACTTGGTAGATGTCTCTAAGCTCTCCTTTAATTTATCATAAAATTCAGACTCTTTACTCATTTCTATTCCTTTATATTTTTTCAAGACAGCACTTGTCTTTTCAGGAAAACAAAATTACGTTAAATGATTGACTTTTGAAATGAAGACAAGGCATAAATTTATTCTTGTTTTGAAAACAAATTTCAAAGAAAAAAGCAAGGTATTACACTCCTAAATATAGTATTTTTACCAGATGCAACAGAAGATTGTTATTACGGGAGGTCCAAGTACCGGCAAATCGACGCTTATCGACAGCTTACTAAAGGCTGGACACAGTTGTCAAAAAGAAATCTCTAGGGAAGTAACCTTAGCAGCGAGAGCCAAAGGTATTGAGCAATACTTTTTAGAAGACCCTTTAGCATTTAGCAAAGAACTTTTAAAAAGAAGAATTGAGCAATACCAAAAAGCGACACTTATGAATAAACCTATCGTGTTTTTTGACCGTAGCATTCTAGACATCCTTGCCTATTTAAAGTTTTCAAATACAATTCATAACTTCAATTTTGAAGAAATCACAAAACATTGTAAATTTCAACAAGTTTTTATCACACCTCCATGGCGTGCAATTTATACGACAGACAATGAACGGCATGAAACCTATGACGAAGCACAAAAGATACATGAACAACTGGTAATTACCTATCAACAATTTGGATATTCACCCATTGAAATACCTTTTGGAACTCCAGAAGAACGTATGAATTTTATTTTACAACATGTAGCATAAGGCATTAAACAACAAACAATTTGCAGCAATCGAACAACAACAAGCTGAACGAAGCAGTAAACCTCTTAAACCAAAAATGGGGACACACAGACTTTAGACCTTTACAAGGTGATATCATTAATTCTGTAGTAAATAAAAAAAACACAATAGTACTACTACCAACAGGTGGAGGAAAGTCTATTTGCTATCAAATTCCAGCCCTCATGCAAGAAGGGGTGTGTCTTGTCATCTCCCCCCTATTAGCGTTGATGCAAGATCAAATTGACACCTTACTAAAGAAAAACATAAAAGCTGTAGCATTAAACAAACCGCTTTCTCAAGATGAAACCATTGTCCTGTTCGACAACATACGTTTCAATCATATCAAATTTTTATATTGTTCACCTGAAAAACTACAGTCTAAGTTCATTCAAGATAAGATAAGGCAATTAAACATCAGCCTTGTTGCGATCGACGAAGCCCATTGTATCTCAGAATGGGGACACGACTTTAGACCTTCCTATCTAAAATTAAATATTCTAAAGGAACTTTGTCCTAATGCTACCACTATTGCACTTACTGCTACCGCAACAAATTCAGTGCTCAGCGATATTGCTACTCAATTACAATTTGATAGCTACGAGTTGTACAAAAGTTCTTTTGCAAGGTCAAATTTAGCCTATCAAATATTTGAGGTTGAAGACAAATTCTTTAAAATCAAGCAGATTTTTGACAAAATGAATGCACCGGCGATTCTTTATTGTCAAACAAGAAACGAGACTAAAAAGTTAAGCGGTTTGTTAAATGCAGAAGGATACAACAGCACTTATTATCACGGAGGGCTTAGCAATGCTGAGAAAAAAAAGTCTTATGACGACTGGTATGGTGAAACAAAACAAATCATGGTGGCTACCAACGCTTTCGGAATGGGAATTGACAAGGGAAACATACGTGTTGTTATTCACGTAAACATTCCGAATAGCATAGAAAATTACATCCAAGAATCGGGACGAGGAGGAAGGGATCAACACAAAGCTTTTGCGGTTACTTTACTTAATAAAAACGATATCAATAGACACTATCAAAACCAAGAACGTCAGCAAATTGCTATTTCCGATTTAAAAACTATTTACTTCCAACTGAATCAATTTTTTCAAATTGCCAAAGGTGAATTTAACGTAAGAGATTTTGATTTTTCACTTAATGATTTTTGCAATAAATACAAAAAAGAACCAACGCATACCTATCGAGCGCTAAAAGTATTGGAACGACAAGGAATCCTAATCCTTACGGAAGGATTTCAGAAAAAAACGGGTGTAAAGTTTATCGCTTCAAGCAAACACGTCTTGCAATATTGTGACAAGCATCCAGAATCGGAAATCTTTATTAAAACAATCCTTAGAAATTACGGAGGTGTTTTTGAAAATTTCGTTACAATAAACGAATACAGCCTATCCAAACGGTTAGAATGTTCCAAATTGGATGTCATTTCAAATTTAAAAAAAATAGAACACGCTGGCTTGGTCAAATACATTCCTGAGAACACCAATACTCGTATACAATTTTTAGTTCCCCGTGAAGATGACTTCACCATCAACCGTATTTCAAAAAGATTAAAGGAACAAGAAAAAAATAAGAGCCAAAAAACAGAAGCTATTATAAACTTCATTCAAAACAACACAACTTGTAGGAGTAAACAGCTCCTTGCCTATTTTGATGAGCAACAAGAAATTGATTGCGGTATTTGTGATGTATGCCTTACTCAAAAGAAACAAACGGTAAAGACAAAGGATGTGCAAAACGAACTGCTCAAATTATTACAGAACAAGGAACTTTCATCGAGGGAGCTTACAGCTTGTTCTACGTACAATGAGCGCGACGTATTATTTAACTTACAACAATTGGTTGAAGATAAAAAGGTAAAAATCACATCAATTAATAAATACCGGACAAACTAATTCCAAGCCTACAACCGCAATTGTCATTATTGTATATTTGCTCTTTATAAAAACACTACAAACGTCTAGAAGAAACAAAAACCATGAAAGACCTAAGAATTGTATTTATGGGAACTCCAGATTTTGCTGTTGCCATTCTCAAAAAATTATTAGAAGAAAACTATACCATTGCAGGGGTAATTACTGCACCTGACAGGCCTGCTGGACGGGGTCGAAAACTGAACACTTCTGCAGTTAAAAAGTTTGCATTGGAAAAGGAACTCCCTATTTTGCAGCCAACGAACTTAAAAGACCCATTGTTTCTTGAAGAACTAAAAGCACTTCAAGCAGATATACAAATTATTGTTGCATTTAGAATGCTTCCAAAAGTGGTTTGGAACCTACCTCCATTAGGTACCTTTAACCTACATGCTTCCTTACTACCAGATTACAGAGGAGCTGCCCCTATCAATTGGGCGATAATAAATGGAGAAACAAAAACGGGAGTAACCACCTTTTTCTTAGACGACAAAATAGACACGGGTGAAATAATTTTACAAAAGGAAACAGCAATTGAACCTACAGAGACTGTTGGAGTATTACACGACAAATTGATGCACTTAGGAAGTGAACTCGTGATTGAAACCATTGAACTCATTAAAACCGGTAAAGTTCGTACAATCCAACAACCAGAAAAGGTTGCAAAGTCAGCCTATAAAATTCATACTACAACATGTAAAATTAATTGGAACGATTCTTTGGAAACCATTTACAACTTGATTCGAGGCTTAAATCCATATCCTGCAGCCTGGACTCTTTTTACCAATGATGGTAAGGAGGATAAGATGAAACTATTTGATGTTAGCATGGAAAACTGTAACCACGAAAATTCCATCGGCACAATTATTTCGGATAAAAAAACAATGAAAATTGCGGCAAAGGGTGGCTATCTCCATGTCCTTAGCTTGCAATTACCGGGTAAAAAAAGAATGGAAGTTAGCAGTTTACTCAATGGATACAGCTTTATGAATGACGCAAAAACCCACTAGAAGTGCTGAAATATTGAGAAAAACGAGTGAAAACAACCTGTGTTATTAACAATCGACCCTGTTTTATTAACAAATAAGCGTATTTTCAGGGATAAGACTTGCACAAACCCTTATTCCTGCTATATTTGTTACACACAATACAAATAATTGTAAAACCAATTTTTTAATTTTAAACTATAAATTATGAACAAATCTGAATTAATCGATGCAATGGCTGCTGACGCAGGAATCTCTAAAGCAGCTGCAAAAGCGGCTTTGGAATCTTTAACTAACAACGTAACTTCTACTTTAAAAGGTGGTGGTAAAGTTGCATTAGTAGGATGGGGAACTTGGTCTGTATCTAAAAGAGCAGCTAGAGAAGGTAGAAACCCTCAAACAGGAGCTACAATTCAAATTGCTGCTAAAAACATTGTTAAGTTTAAAGCTGGTGCTGGATTGAGCGATTCTGTAAACTAATACACAAGGACACTCATACTAAAAACTCCGTTGGAAATTCAACGGGGTTTTTTTTATGCCATTTTTTTAGTACCTTGAATATCTAAACAAATCACTATGAATTCTTTATCTCCTCATAAAGGAAGACTTCTTATCGCAGAACCTTCCATTTTACATGATAGTTCCTTTAATAGGTCAGTGATCTTATTAACTGAGCACACAAAAGATAATTCTATAGGCTTTATATTAAACAAACCACTCTCTTATTCGGTAAAAGACCTGATTCCAGATGTTGATTGTGACTTTACTGTCCATCAAGGTGGGCCTGTCGAACAGGATAACTTGTATTTTATCCATAAAATACCTCATCTCATACCTGACAGCATTGAAGTAGGTAAAGGAATATATTGGGGCGGAAATTTTAATTCACTAGTAACCCTTCTTAACAATAAGAAAATTGAAAGCAACTCTATACGGTTTTTCCTTGGCTATTCTGGTTGGGGCTCCGATCAATTAAAAGAAGAATTGACTACTAACTCTTGGTTTTGCATAGAAAACAATTACCCCAATATTTTACAAACTGAAAATGCTTCCTTTTGGAAAAATCATTTACTTGAAATTGGAGGGAAATACAAATTATGGGCGAATGCCCCTGCCGACCCAAAATTAAATTAATCTCTTTTAGTTTCTAACTTTTATAATTTGGAAAACTCCAGAGCAATTTGTTTGGCTATCGACGTGCCAAAATGTTTTTTTCGATATTTAGTTACGGATTGAACACCTACAATTGCGTTCGTTACAAAAATCTCATCGGCCTTTTGCAAGTCAAACGGTGAAACTGAAGTTTCTTCAATAGTAAAATCGGCATTCTTTTCTAGCAACTCAACAACCTGCTTTCTAGCAACACCTTTAATACATCCATCCAATAGTTTTGGGGTTTGTATGTGCGTTCCTTTTACCAAAAAAATATTTGCATTTGAAACCTCCACTACATTTTTTTGCTCATTTACCAATACACAAGTATCCAAGTCATTTTCTTTGGCATAAATACTCGATACCACATTTAACAAACGGTTAGACGATTTTAAAGTTGACAATAATCCCGAAGTTACATAATGATCTTTATACAAATCTATTTCGAATTTCTCTTTACGTGTAATTTCTCCTTCAAAAACTTCCAATAGAAAATCAATGCTATTCACTTCTGGCGTATAAAGCCCACCTTCTTTTCTATACACCGTACATTTCACCTTAAATATGTTTTCGGAAGCCACAATCTTAACGAGTTCTAATATCTGATTTTCGAAATAATCAAGCGTAAAGAACATAGGTATTTCCATCCGAATCATTCGCATTGAAGCCATAAGTCTAAAATAATGGTCTTCTACAAATCGTGGTCGTTCCTCTTTAATGCGTATTGTTTCAAACAAAGAGTCCCCATATGAGAAACCACGATTGTTTAAAGACAATTGAAAAGATTCTTTTTCTAATAAAGTACCGTTAAAATTCACCATAAAGCAAAAAATTTAGCCGCAAATTTAAGCAAAAAAAACTGCCTAAAATATCATTTTAGGCAGTTTCGAAAATCTTATACTCTTTGTTTTTAGGCACCAATTGTATGCTTTAATTCACTGATTTGGTTTTCCCATAACAATTTAGCTTCCTCCAACTCATCTTCATCTGCAAAATCAGTTACAATCAATGACACATCTTTGGTGATTGCGTCAATTTGAATTTTAAATTCAAAATACGTTTCCGGACTCTCATCTTCGACCCATTTAAAACGAGTTCGCTCATCTGACTTGTCGGACACCAATTTCGCAACCTCCTCTGCTCCATCCCAAATAAAGGTATACATTACACCTCTCGAATTTACATTGTCTGCAAACCATTCTCCTAATCCAGAGGGACTCGAAAAATACTGATACAACATAGTTGGTGAAGCGTGTATTGGAAACTCTAATTCAAATTTAATTTTACTCATCGTGGTTGTCTTAAGGTCACAATGTATGTAATATTTTCAATAAAAAAAAATAAATTATTCTTCAATATTTTTACAAAAAACGCTTGCTCAAACTCAAATTTATTCTATATTTGCACCCGCAAAAGGCGTGGTAGCTCAGATGGTTAGAGCGTCGGATTCATAACCCGGAGGTCAGCAGTTCAATTCTGCTTCACGCTACAAGAAGAGGCTGTCTGAAAAGACAGCCTCTTTTTTATGCTATCGAATTTGTTGTCTACATTCTTTAATCTGAAAAACACAAGATTCACTATACGGGTTTTACCTACAACTTAACTCGAAGGTTTCATTCTCACAATCAAATTGCCACTAAAACGTTGTACTAAAAAACACAGACCTTGGATGGTGATTCAAATTGAATTTTTACAATCCAAAAAAGAAGCAATATTAAATGAAAAATACTTAAAATCAGGTAAGAGTCGATTATTCGTCAACTCACTAAAACTCCTAGCGTCGGATTCGTATCCGTCAGCTGACGGACAGCAGTTCAAT
>Ga0206125_10000117_pt1 | contig 102145 bp, 88 predicted proteins | sample Helgoland_Spring_4_FD_148598 | JGI IMG/M metagenome (GOLD analysis project Ga0206125, IMG submission 148598) | Pelagic subsurface seawater microbial communities from Kabeltonne, Helgoland, North Sea - Helgoland_Spring_Bloom_20160331_1 | ecosystem: Environmental > Aquatic > Marine > Epipelagic ...
TTAATACACAAAAAAAGCCTTACATTGCTGCAAGGCTTTACGTTTCAATAGTGGATACGCCAGTAGGCGCACTCGAACCACAATCCTTAAAAATGCTGCTTTAATACACAAAAAAAGCCTTACATTGCTGCAAGGCTTTACGTTTCAATAGTGGACCCACCAGGGCTCGAACCTGGGACCACCTGATTATGAGTCAGGTGCTCTAACCAACTGAGCTATGAGTCCGAAACGGATTGCAAAAATAACAATATTTTACAATTCTCAATGCTTTTGCCTAAAATATTCTAAAAAAAATAATCCTAAACCGAACGGGTCATCAATTGCTCACCAAACAAGCGTAATACCGACCGACTCTTTTCTGCTATCGCCAAGCTATCTAACACCTTAAATGCTTTTTCTGTATAGCGCGCTATTTCTTCTTTTGTAGCTCGATCACTCCCCGTTTCTCTGAAGATTGTCTTTACCGCTTCAACCTTTGATTCAGTATCTAAAACAGTTCCAGAAAACAAACGAGTCAAACGTTCCTTTTGTGCAGTACTTCCTTTTCCTAGGGCCTGTAAATACAAATAAGTTTTCTTGTTTTCTATGATATCACCACCGACTTGCTTGCCAAAGGTTTTGGGATCACCAAAGGCATCTAGATAATCGTCCTGCAACTGAAAAGCCAATCCTAAATTCAAGCCAAAATCATAGATTTTCTGAGCATCAGATTCTGAGGCATCTGCTATAATCGCCCCCATTTGTAAAGCCGCAGCTACCAATACCGAAGTCTTTAAACGAATCATTTCTATATATTCCGGAATGGTCACATCACTGCGGGTTTCAAAATCCATATCGTATTGCTGTCCCTCACACACCTCTATTGCCGTTTTGCTAAAGAGCTGCATCAATTTTTTAAAGCTCGCCCCCTCGTAACTTTCCAACAATTGATTGGCCATAATCATCATGGCATCTCCAGACAATATAGCGGTATTGGTATCCCATTTCTCATGAACAGTCGCCTTTCCTCTGCGTACAGGTGCAGCATCCATTATATCGTCGTGCAACAAAGTGAAATTATGAAACACCTCTACTGCCAAGGCTGCATCCAGACCTTTTTTATAATCTTTTTCAAATACCGAAACCCCCATCAATACAAGGATAGGGCGCAAACGCTTGCCTCCTAAATCCAATATATACTGCACCGGTTGGTATAAGTTTTTGGGCTCCGCTACCTGTACCTTCGCTTCTAAATGTGCTAAAAACTCTGCTTTATAATCCGCTATTTTCAAAATTGTAATTTTTTGTAAAAATAATGGAAACCGAGGAATTGCGCTCTTTTTTCCGCTACAATTACAAAAAAAATAAAAACGCTACAAGTCCCGTATTTCCTGAACACCTATAAACACTTGTACACACATCTCGAAAAAACTTTGGAAACTTTTTTGGTTTTTAAAGTTTCCTTGTCTACTTTTACACCCTCAAAAAGAATAAAAATGAAAAGTAAAGTTTTGGCAACGGCGACAGAAATGTTCTTAAACTTCGGGTTTAAGAGTGTTACGATGGACGATATTGCTCAAAAGATGTGTATCTCAAAAAAGACGATATACTCGCATTACTGCAACAAACGAAAACTCGTTGAAGAAGCTACTTTCGGTCTCTTCGATACCATTTGCACAGGTATTGACGATATCAATAACGCAAAATTCAACCCCATTGAAGAGCTATATCAAATAAAAAAACTGATGCTGGCTAGTTTGAACGATGAAAAGTCATCGCCCATCTTTCAATTGGAAAAGTACTATCCAAAAATTCACAAAACATTAATGGAAAGAAAGTTTGAAGTCATGCAGTCCTGTGTTTCCGAAAACCTACAGCGCGGCATCGATGAAGGATATTTTAGAAAGGATATCGATATTTCTCTTATCACAAGAATTTATTTTAAGGGAGTAACGGGCATTAAGGACCCTGTAATTTTCCCGGTAGAAACCTACGAAGTAGCTTACGTGCTAGAAAATTATCTCGACTATCATGTTCGCGGTATTGCAACAGAAAAAGGAGTACAAACATTAGATCAAACAAAAATCAAATACAATTCGTAATGAAAAAAAGCAACATCTTCTATTTATTAATGCTTATCGTGGCTAGTGCCATGGGGCAAGAACAAGAAGTACAAAAAACATCTTTTAGCCTAAATGAGGCTATTGTTTATTCAAAGACACACAATAGAAATATTCAAAATGCAAACTTGAACATTCAAGCGGCAGAAGAGCAAAAATGGGAAACTACAGCACTAGGATTACCACAAATAAATGGTAAAATTGATTATACAAACAATATAAAAACACCTATCGAAGGTGATCCTTCAAACCCTAACGACCCTATTAATTTCTTTTTTCCAAAAAACAATTTGACACAAAGTGTTACGCTTACCCAATTGATCTTTGACGGATCTTACATAGTAGGTTTACAGGCAACTAAAGTGTTTTTAGACATCTCCCAAAACTACAAGGAAAAGACCGACAATGAGATTGAGCAAATTGTGGTAAATGCCTATATGACTTCTTTACTTACCGATGAAAGCATTTTAATTTTGGAAAAGAATATTGAGAACATCAAATCCAACCTAAAAGAAGCACAAGCCGTTTTTGCCAATGGTTTGGGTGAAGAGGAAAGCGTAGAACAGTTGGAATTGACCCTCTCTAATTTAGAAAACTCAATGAAAAATTTAGTAGTCGTTTCTGAAGTTTCTAACGGTTATGTAAAATTATTATTGGGCATCGATTCTGAAATTGAAATCACCTTAAGTGATAATCTCGATATGCTGATCAGCGAATATGTAACCCTAGAGTCTGAATTTCAACAAAATGATATTTTTAACAATATCGATTATAAAATAGCAGTGAACGATACTGAAAACAAGGAGTTGTTATACAAGTTAGAAAAAATGAAATCACTCCCTACTGTTTCTGCTTTTCTCAATACAAACTATCAAGGTTTTAACAGTGAATTTAGCGGGTTGTTTAGCTCAGATCAAACTTGGTTAAATGCTACTTCAGCAGGTGTTAGTGTAAACATTCCAATATTTACTTCCTTTAATATCCGATCTAAAAAACGCATTGCAAAACTCAATTGGGATGTTTCCGAAAACAGTTTAAAAGATATTGAACAACAACTCAAACTGGATTTGAAAAAAGCAAAAAGCGAATACATCCTAGCTGCCGAAACCTATGAAAACAGAAAACAAAATCTGGCATTGGCAGAAAAGATTGAGCGCAAAAACTCCATCAAATTCACACAAGGAATGGCAAGTAGTATTGATCTTAGAACGGTTCAAGTACAACTCTATTCTAGTCAACAAGATTATATCGAATCTATCATCGATGTCATCAACAAAAAAGTAGCCCTTAAAAATTTATTAAACATCAACTAATATAATATCTAAAAAATAGTATCATGAAATATATTTACGCATTTATAGTAAGCAGCATCCTTCTAAGTTCTTGTGCTGACAGCCCTGAAATTTCAGTGGAAGAAATAATTGGTTCTGGGGATGTTACCGCCATGAGAACCGCTAAAAAAGAAATTGAACTCAACCAAAAAGAAATCGCAATTAAACTAGACGCCTTGGCAGCAGCCATTTCTTTGTACGATACTGTAAAAAGAATGCCTTTAGTTACTACATTTAAGGTAACACAAGTACCTTTTAATCACTATGTGGAATTACAAGGAAACGTAAGTACCAAGAAAAACGTATTGGTATATCCTGAAATTCCAGGAATCATCAAACGAATCTATGTAAAAGAAGGACAAAATGTTTCAAAAGGAGCTGTATTAGCAGTCCTTAGTGACGGAGGATTGAGCGATCAAATTGCGCAATTAGAAACCCAAACTAAATTGGCAAAGACAACCTATGAAAGACAAAAGTCACTTTGGGAACAAAAAATCGGTTCTGAAATAGAATACCTAAGTGCCGAAACCAATTATTTTGCAAATATTAACGCCATCAAACAGCTAAAAAAGCAGCAAGAAAAAACCCGTATCACAGCACCTTTTAGCGGTGTGATAGATGATGTTTTTAAAGAAGAAGGTATGGTGATTGCACCAGGTCAAGGATCTGAATTGTTGCGTATTATCAACTTAAGTGATATGTATATCGATGCCGACGTTCCAGAAAGCTATATCAGTTCTGTAACCAAAGGAAAACACGTAGAAGTATACTTCCCTATTTTAGACAAAGTAGTACAGGCATCTGTAAGAAGTGTTGGGAATTATGTAAACCCAAACAACAGAACTTTTAAGGTAGAAGTAAAAGTACCCAACCCAAAATCGGACATCAAGCCTAACTTAACTGCAAAGTTAAAAATCAACGATTACCAAAACGAAACGGCTATCTTAATTCCACAAAGCATCATATCTGAAAACGCAAAAGGAGAACAGTACATCTATATTGTGAATAACAAAAAGGACAACAATGAAGCTACAGTTGAACGAAAAATAATTGAAACTGGTAAAACACAAGGTGATATTATTGAAGTGCTTACAACTTTCGACAACACTTTGGAAATCATAAATGAAGGGGCCAGAAGTGTTACCAACGGGCAGCAAGTAAAAATTGTGAGCAACGAAACCTTAAGCCTAGCGCACTAATCAATAGCAACTAACTGTTAAAAACACCTAATAATGACTGATAAAAAAGTTGAAAAGGAATTTGGATTGTCCTCATGGGCAATTAATAACAAAACCACCATCTATGTATTGATGGTCATGATTTTCTTTTTAGGAACTTCGGCATATTTCAACATGCCTAGAGAAAGTTTTCCTGAAATTAAAGAAACAAAAATATACATCAGTTCTCTCTACCCTGGGAATACGGCTGAAGATATTGAAAAACTCATTACAACTCCGTTAGAAGACAAATTGAAAACGGTGAGTAATGTGGTTGAAATCACTTCTACTTCACAAGAAGACTATTCAATGGTTGTGGTGGAGTTTGATGAAAACATTACTGTAGACCAGGCTAAACAAAAGGTAAAGGACGAAATTGATGCGGAAACATCAAGTGAAGACTGGCCTACTTTTAACGGCGCCAAGGTAGAACCTAATGCATTTGATTTGAGTATGTCGGAAGAAATCCCAATTCTCAACATCAACTTGTCTGGAGATTACCCGGTATACAAACTAAAAGAGTTTGGAGAATATTTAGAAGATGAGATTGAAGATTTGTCTGAAATCAAGAAAGTAGACATCCGTGGTGCTCAAGAAAAAGAGGTTGAAATTGCTGTTGACATCTACAAAATGATGGCGGCCAAGGTGAGTTTCAACGACATTGTACAGGCCATTAATAATGGAAATGCAACCATGTCGGCAGGAAACTATATCACCAGCGGACAAAGACGTACCATTCGTATTCTTGGAGAAATTGAAGATCCAGACGAACTAGGAAACTTTGTCGTAAAAAACGAACGCAACAATCCTATCTATTTAAAAAACATAGCTACCATAGCTTTTCAAGACAAAGATAAAACTACCTATGCCAGAGAGTATGGCGAACGTGTAGTGATGTTAGATGTTAAGAAAAGAGCTGGTAAAAACATGGTTGCTGCTGCTGAAAAAGTACAAGTGATTGTTGCCAAAGCACAAGAAGATGTATTTCCTTCAGACCTAAAAATCACCATTTCAAGCGACCAATCGTCAAAAACCATTGGTCAGGTAGATGATTTGGTAAACAACATTATTTTTGGAATCATTTTGGTAGTTACGGTTTTAATGTTCTTCCTTGGATTTAAAAATGCATTGTTTGTAGGTTTTGCCATTCCAATGTCTATGTTTATGTCCTTGATGATTCTTAGCATGCTAGGCTACACCATGAACACCATGATTCTCTTTGGTTTGATTATGGGACTGGGAATGCTAGTAGACAATGGTATTGTGGTTGTAGAAAACGTTTACCGTTTGATGGACGAGGAAGGGCTTACTAGAAAAGCCGCTGCCAAACAAGGAATTAGTGAGATTGCGTTCCCAATTATCATTTCTACAGCAACTACGGTTGCGGCATTTATTCCTTTGGGTATGTGGCCAGGGCTAATGGGACAGTTTATGATTTATTTCCCAATTACGCTTTCCGTTGTATTAGGTTCGTCATTATTTGTTGCGATCTTTTTTAACTCGGTATTGGTTTCTCAATTTATGAGTGTGGAAGACAAAGAGATGCCATTAAAAAGAATGATTTATATTTCATCGATTGTTGCAGGAATAGGTGTTATCATATTCTTTATAGGTGGTGAATACAACGCCCTTGGTTCTTTAATGGTTTTTACAGCCATTATGTTGTGGGTATACCGTCTTTTACTTAGAAAAATGGCCAACACTTTTCAAGCGAAAGTTTTGACTCGATTGGAAAATTTCTACGAAAGGCAATTGAAATATGCTTTGACAGGCTGGAGAAGAGCTGCCTATAGCATAGCTACATTTTTACTACTTATTGTTGCATTCGTTTCTTTTGGAGCTTCGGTTGCTACCCAAAGAACAAAAATTGAATTTTTTCCAGACAACAAACCTAATCAGATTATTGTCTATATCGAATACCCAGAAGGAACCGATATTGAAAAGACCAACAAGATTACAAAACGCATTGAAAACAGAGTTTTTGAAGTTTTGAATGGTGCCGACTATATGGATGGCGACTACAATTTCTTGGTAGAAAGTACAGTTTCACAAGTAGGTGAAGGGGCAGGAAACCCTCAAACAGATGGAGGTTCTGCTGCCGAAATGCCACATAAAGGTAAAATCACAGCCTCTATGCGTGAATACAAATACCGTCGTGGTGAAGACAGTGAAATTTTAAGACAAAAAGTACAAACTGCCTTAGTTGGAATTTACCCAGGTGTATTGATCTCCGTTGAAAAAGATGTGAACGGACCTCCGGCAGGATCACCTATTAATATTGAAATTGAAGGAAGCGATTATGCTGAGTTAATTCTAACCGCAGAGAAAATGCGCGATTTTATCAATACAAGAAGTATTGCTGGTATTGATGAATTGAAAATTGACGTAAACAGAGACAAGCCAGGTATGCAGGTTGTAGTAGACAGAAAGAAAGCTGGAGAACTCGGTGTAAATGTAGGTCAGGTTGGACAACAATTGAGAAATTCTATTTTTGGAAGCAAAGCGGGTGTTTATAAGGAAGACGGTGAAGATTATGATATCTATGTTCGCTTTAACAAAGAAAATAGATACAATAAAAGTGCGCTATTCAATCAGAAAATAACGTTTAGAGACATGGCTTCGGGGCAAATCAAAGAAGTACCTGTTTCTGCGGTTGCCACACAAAAAAACAGCTCAGGATTTAGTGCTATCAAACACAAAGACTTAAAAAGAGTGGTTACTGTCTATTCTGCCTTGTCTCCTGGCTATACAGATGCTGGCGCCATTGTTAACCAAATTCAAGATGAAATGGCAAACTTCAAAGAATTACCGAAAGGGGTTTCTATTGACTTTACAGGGCAAATTGAAGAACAAAACAAGCAAATGGCCTTTTTAATGGGAGCCTTTTTCTCTGGACTTGGCTTGATATTCTTGATTTTAATTTTGCAATTCAATTCCATTTCAAAGCCTACCATTATTATGCTAGCCATCTTTTTAAGTTTGATTGGTGTGTTTGGAGGAATTGTTATTACAGGAAGTCCTTTTGTGATTATGATGACTATGATGGGTATTATTTCGCTGGCGGGTATTGTCGTAAACAATGGTGTGGTACTACTCGATTATGCCCAATTACTCATCGACAGAAAGAAAGCGAGTTTAGGGATTCCTGCTGATGAATATTTAAGTCCGGATGATTTATTTGACAGTATTGTAAAGGCAGGAAAATCTCGTTTAAGACCCGTATTACTGACGGCTATTACAACCATTTTAGGATTGATTCCTTTGGCTATTGGACTTAACATCAACTTCTTTACTTTCTTTAGTGAATTCGATGCCAATATCTATTTTGGAGGTGACAATGTTATTTTCTGGGGACCTTTGGCATGGACTGTAATTTACGGTTTGGTTATTGCAACCTTTCTAACCTTGGTTATTGTACCCATATTGTTTTTATTGGTCACAAGATTAAAAATGTGGTTGCATGCAAAACGAGCAACGGCATAACTTATTTATATAGTTACAAAAAAACGGCTACCAAAAGGTAGTCGTTTTTTTTATACTAAAAAAATAAAGCCCCTAAACAACGAAAAAACAAGCTTAGTAAATAATACTTTTTACCTGCTCAATACCGTTTTCTAATTCAATTTTTAATAACAATAACTGTTCTTGCTTTTCTATTTCAATGGTCATTTCATTTTTGTCAAAGTCTACCATTTCCCAAGACATTTGACTTCCTAAAATAGTGTAAACTGCTAGGCTTTTTATCGCTGAATAGCTTGACACTAGTTTTATGTATTTTTCGGAAGGAATAATTAGTAAATCTGGCTCGCTGCTCGTTTCTCTATCTTCAATTCCCAATTCATCTCCCCCTTCAGTATCACTCTCATCTACATCATCTTCGTCATCTTCAAATTCATAAATTTCTATATCCGAAATAATTTCCAATTGAAACCGGTTTAATTCTTCGCTATTATCAGAAGTAAATACATAGGGACCATTCTTTAAATTATGGATAACATTTGCGCTAAGATCGTGTAATTGAATGACAGAATTTCGCAACTGACCTTCAATATTGGATATTGAAATTGTATTTTCACTTGGCGCACTAGACTCATATCCTAATGGAATAAGCTCGTTCTGTTTAAGAGGTGATTTTCCCAAAATAGCCAAGTATGTATCTTCAAGTGGGCTAAAAAAGTTGAGCCCTGAAGTTGTCATTCTAACGCCATCATATCTAGCATCAATGCCATCTGTTGCCTCAGGAAAAAAACCTATTAACAATTGACTAAAGTCCGTTCCCGTATTTAAGTTTAACCATATCCGGTCTTTTTCGAGAGAGAGATTGCCCTCAGCCGCTTTATAAAACTCGTTGTTATTGCCTGAAGCACGAATACGCATTGAATTCTTAAATTTCACTTCTCCATTTGAAATTGCTTGCGCAAAAAAACCTTGACCTGAGGCTATTTTGCCATCAGGAGTAACACAATCTCCACAACTACCTACGTTTCCTCCTGACAAATTCCAAAACACATAATCGTTTGTTGTATTTTGTCCGGTATCAACAGAATTATGTGTCCAAAAGTAAAGAGTACCTTCCAATACTGAATTATTTAATCTGACAAACACCTCGGCATCTATAGCAGATGGGTATGGGTTTCCTAGTAAATTATAATTATTGCCAACATTAGAATAGTCCAGTGAAACAGTGATATTACCATTGTTCAACGAGCCACCATTAGCTGTTTCAAAAATAGCCGTATGAACTAATGGATACGTTCCTGTAGCAGGGCCTATTGTGGCATACCCTACCCCAGTAACCATATTGGTAGCAGCTGTTTCTAAAACCCAAGGTTCAGTTAAAGTATTATCAAATGAGTAATACAATTGCGCATCAACTACATCTCCCAGAGTGCTCGAAGAAACAGGTGAAGACCAATAGGTATATACGCCTTCCGAAGACATTTCGGTCGAATTTCTTTTCACAATATAATTCCCATTTCCCGTATTCGACTCGTCTGTATATTGCATTAAAGATGCACCATTATTCAAAACAATAATCCCGGAATTGTCAACGGTTCTTTCAACTAAAACGGTCTCGTCTACATTTACTTCTAGTTCTTTTCCTACTCCAACAGTTAATGCACCAGTACTAAAACCACTGCCTTGATAATTGTCATTAATGTTAACTTCTGAATAATAGTCAGTCTGACCACCCTCACTCCAATTTGTCGACCAATCACGTGTAGAATTCTCCACCGTAAACGTATTTGAAAATATCAGTTCTGTCGTATTATTTCCGCTCCAAGCAGTGTAATCACAAATAGCAGCTAACAACTCCATTTTTGAACCTTGTAACATAGCACCAGAATACATTACATTATCGTATTCAAGTACGGCAACGGCATTTAGTCCATTTTCTAGACCAGAAGGTAGCGCACAAGCCTTATGAACTAGTGTTCATGCTATTCCAACCTTGCTGTCTTCCAGTATTGTTATTATTGATTGCAAATATAAAATTAGGATCGTCTACTGTACCCTGAAACAGAAGTACCTGATCACCCTTGGTACTTAGCCTCACATTAGTGAATGGATACAAGATGACAGTTCCAGCACTTAAAGCTGTACTTGCCGTCCAAACATCCGTTCCTTCTGTTGATCTCAAAACACCTGGACTTGTCCAACCATTATCCGTAAAATTAATTGTAGTTCCAGCAACTATATCCCTAAGCAAGACAAAAGAAATATTACAATTTCTACTATGAAGTCGTGCGTTATATGCCACAATTGCAATATCTCCTGGCACCAATAAAGTCTGACCAACAACACACAAATTGACTGACAAAAACAGTAAACTCCCAATAAATCTCCCCATTTTTACTTAAATTACGATTTTCTTTTTCCGGGGAGCTATTGAAGTACAAATATACAAAAAAATAATAAACATGTGTTTTTTTATAAATGTTTGTACGTGTTTTTATCCCGTTACAAATGATTCGAAATGAAAACCACCAAAATTTACAGCTTCCAGGAAGCCAAACACCTATTAGAGAAATACTGCATATATCAGGATCGATGTCACCAGGAAGTAGAAGAAAAGCTTTCAAAAATGCGGTTAATACCGGAAATTACAGAAGTGATCATCACGTATTTAATCACAGAGAACTACTTAAATGAAAGTCGATTTTCGCAAAGTTTTGCCCGTGGTAAATTCCGAATTAAGAAATGGGGACGGCATAAAATTGTTCGTGCAATGCGGCTTAAGAACATTTCTGATTACAACATCAAATTGGGGTTAAAAGAAATTGACCCGACAGACTACGAACAAACCCTAGATGCATTGATTGAAAAGAAAATACGTCTAACAACGGAAGAAAACAGCTACAAAAAGAGAAAAAAAATTACAGACGCGCTCTTAAGACAAGGCTATGAAGCTGAACTTATTTTTCAAAAGATGGCTGCTTATTTTGACTCCTAGTCCCCTTAGTATATCGCTTCTTAGGTTTTCGAATACGCTTATAGGGCATTTCATCGCTAGCACCAAAATTAAAAATAGACTCATCAAAGTCAACATCTTTATCAAAATTTTTCTGCGCGTATACCGCATTTATTTTTGCATTTAATGAATTATAGACCGCAGCTATCTTATGTATTTGGACCACTACTTCTTTTGCTTTGATAGACTGAATGGCCGACATATCATTCAACCGGAGTACTTCAGAATTCAAGGTGTGTAGACGTGCAAATACACCTCTGGTATTGAGCGTTCGAATCTTTAAAGAATCGTTCATTGTTTTGCTTCGTTCTGACAGTTCTGTGGCATACTCCAACGCCATGGAAGGCGAAATCTCATTGAAATTTGAAGTTAGAAACTCGGAAAATTCAAAATAGGCTTTCCAACGCTGCAAACTGTCTTTTACTTCGTTTGTTAAAGAAACATCGAACGCATAGGTATTCAACTCCTCAAAAACAGGTAACTTTACACTTTCTTTCTTCTCAATAACCTGCGTTTCGTTTTTATTTTGTTGACAGCCAACAGCTAAAAGAAACAATATATATACGTATTTTAACATGGGTCAATACCAATTCATAATTCACACAAATGTAAAATAAAAAAACAGTTTAAAATAAAGTTTTTTATGACACAATAAAGAACACCTATTTTACGTTATAGCAAGCACTATCAATAATTATTCAATAGAAACATGCATCCCCCCCTCAACAAATAATTAAAACGAGGTATTACCCCTAGGAAAAAAGTATATCATGTATTTAACATTATCTGTAGTGCTATCCAGCATAGCCATCTTACTCATTTACAACTTTCAAAAACAGAAGTTAAAATTTAAAAACAGTCTGTATGATATCGGTTCCTGTATTGAAAAGGAGCAGATTAGGTATCATTTGGTAATTGAGTGGAGACACGGTAGATATCTTGACACCCGAAAACTACCTATAAAACCTATACTTCTCTTACCTACAGAAATAAAAAAACAGCTCTTTAAAACCTTTGACGATTACGAAACTGCGCGCCATGCATTGGAAACATTAAAAATTAACATCAACCATACATCGGTAATAAAAGACAGGTCAAAAAAAAGAAATACATTTGCAGTCTAAATAAGACCACCTATGTTAGTAGACTACACAAGTTTGGCAGACGATTCCAAAGTATGGATATATCCCTCCAGTAAAAAACTATATCCTCAGGAAGTTGAAAAAATCAACAAACAGGTGGCGCATTTTCTTAAGAATTGGAAACAAAACGACACGGCTATACCGGCTTCTTATCAATTGGCACACAAAAGAATACTGATTGTGTTTACAGACACCAATGTACCGTTGCTCACAGACGCCATCAACGAACTTGTGTCCTTTATCTTAAGCCTCGAACAGGAATACAACACCGTGTTAATGGACAAGATGAATCCTTGCTTTAAACAGGGGATTTATGTACAATACAAAGACTTGAAAAGTTTTAAAAAACTGATAAAAGACAAGGCAGTTACCAAAAACACGATTGTTTTTGACAACACAATTCGAACCAAAATGGAATTTGAGAATTACTGGGAAGTCCCCGCCAAAGATAGCTGGTACGGAAATCTATTCTGATGCTTCGTTACCGGTTCGCTTTAACTTTTCTATAAAAGCTTCGATAGAAAGTGCTTTTTCCACTTCAAAGTCACCGATTTTAGTTCTTCGCAACTCCGATAAATGTGCTCCTGAGTTCAGCGCCTTTCCAAAATCATAGGCCAAAGATCGAATATAGGTTCCTTTACTACACACCACTCTAAATTCTATTTCGGGCAAGGAAATACGTGTAATTTCAAAAGCTTCGATATGTATCTTTCTTTCAGGAATTTCTGTGGTCTCTCCAGAACGGGCCAGTTCATACAAACGCTTCCCGTCTTTTTTTAAAGCTGAAAAAATTGGTGGTTTCTGAAGGACATCTCCTATAAATCTAGCCGTGGTATTGTAGATAAGCTCATTGGTGATATGATCCATTGGAAAAGTAGCATCTATCTCAGACTCCAAATCATAGCTCGGTGTAGTTGCACCAACGGTAATAACACCGGTATACTCTTTTGTTTGTGCTTGAAAACTTTCAATTTTTTTGGTGAATTTTCCGGTACATAAAATCAATAGTCCTGTAGCTAAGGGATCCAAAGTTCCGGCATGCCCCACTTTAATTTTCTTAAAACCAAAACGCTGCCTGATTTCCCATCGTATTTTGTTGACCACCTGAAATGAGGTCCAGGTGAGGGGTTTGTCAATTAATAAGACTTGTCCTTCTTTATATTTTTCTCCGTTCTTCATCTAAGCAAAAATAGAATAGCCAACAGCTATGAGTCCAACTACAGCGCAGTAGATTGAAAAATAATACAGTTTGCACCTTTTTACCAAGGCCAACATCCACTTACAAGCGAGCAATCCAGAAACAAATGCAGCCACAAAACCAATCAAAAGAGGTAATAGTTGACTTGATTCAATACCAATTTCACCACCACAAATATCTTTTCCAATTTTCCCAAAAATCAATGGCACAACCATTAAAAACGAAAATCGCGCTGCTTTTACCCTGTCAATCTTTAACAAAACGGAAGTTGCAATGGTAGCTCCCGATCTAGAAATACCAGGCAACATGGCTACGGCTTGGGACACTCCAATAACAAAAGCACTTCTGTAACTTGTATCTACATCTGTGGTCTTAGTACGATCTGCGAACAATAGCAATATCGCGGTTACCAATAACATAAGCCCTACAAAAAGCAATTGCCCACCAAAAAAAGATTCCAGTTGCGATTCAAACAAGAGACCAATAATTACTGCAGGTATCATGGAAATGAGAATTTTTAACGAAAACTGCGTTTCTTCATTCCAGGAAAATTGTGTCAAACCTTTTAAAATCTGTGCCACTTCTTGTCTAAAAATAACCAAGGTACTCAGGGCGGTTGCAAAATGCAGTACTACGGTAAATGTAAGACTCTCGGCCGCTAATGTAGTATCTCCAAAAAGAATTTTTGCCAACTCTAAATGTCCACTCGACGAAACCGGTAAGAACTCCGTTAGCCCCTGAATGATTCCTAAAATGATTGCTTCAATAATACTCATATCTTTTCTTTTCACCCTTCATAACGATTCCAACAAACGGAAATACCACGAAACAGTTCGACTATTTTTCTTTTTTAGGGTTTACAAAAATGGCATAAACTTCAATAACAAAGCCAATCAGCACCAAGGTGGGTGCCAGTCTTATTCTTCTAAAATTATAAATAGCTTCATTGAAAACTTCCGGATTTTCACTACCGCCACCCGCCATCAAGGCAAAACCTATGCATATGACAAGCAAGCCAATCAACATCCATTTGTAGTTGTTTTTTCCGAATAAGAATTCTTCTTTTATCTTTTGGTCTTTCATCTGTGTAGGGTATTTTCCGGGGTTCTGATTAGGAATACAATTGATCTGTTTTTAAGTTTAAAAAACGCTGGGTTGCAAAATAGGTACTAAACCAAGTCACCACTATTCCCAACATAAAAATACTTGTAAAGACAAGTAGTAAGTCTTTTGAATCACTTAGCAAATCTAATTGCGGTAATCGTTTAGACACCGAATAAACAAGTCCCCCTAACGCTACTGAAGCCAGCAAGGCACCTGCAATTCCCAAACGTATACTTTTCCATATAAACGGTCTTCTAATAAATCGTTTTGTCGCTCCCACCATTTGCATGGTTTTTATGGTAAATCGTTTTGAATATACGGACAATCGAATAGAACTATTAATCAAGACGATTGCTATTAAGGTAAAAATCCCCGCAATAATCAATATCCAAAAACTAATTTTCTTAATATTCTGACTGAGTAACTGAATCAAAGGCGCATCATACACCACCTCTTCTGCAAAGGCATTCTTCATTAAATCTTTCTTTATCACCTCCATAGTATGCGGTTCAATAAACGCTGGATTTAAATGAATATCTAAGGCATTTTTAAGAGGATTCTCTCCTAAAAAAGACATAAAATCTTCACCTATATCTTTGCTAAACGCTTTGGCGGCATCCTCTTTAGCTATGAAGACCACGGATTTACAAAAGTCCTTCTTTTCGATACTTTTCTGCAACGCTTCAGCTTGATTTCTAGACACATTATTCTTTATAAAAAAGGTAACGACTACCTGCTCCTTAAAATGATTGGCAATTTTCGACGATTTTACGACAATTAAGCCCAACACTCCAAGTACAAACAACACCAAGGCAACACTTAGAATTACAGAGAAATACGAAGATTTTAAACGTCTCTTTTGGTAACGCTCAAACGAATTAGACATAGAGTAGTATTTTAATGTGGCAAGGTACTAAATTAGATACGAGTGCCCAAGATTCTTTTAAATGGATTTACAGATTCCATCCTATAAAACAGCTTTCTTTCTAAATAATGGTTAAATTTGTGGCATGGAAGAAACAAACAGACAAAAAAAAATTGGAGGTGTCATCCAAAAAGACTTGGTAGATGTACTACAAGGAGCGGCACAAGAAGGTATGAAAGGAGTTATTATTTCTGTATCTAAGGTGAGTGTAACTACAGATTTAAGTCAAGCCAAAGTATACTTGAGTATTTTTCCATCGGAACACAGAGAACGTTTGGTTACGGGAATTCAATCGAACAGCAAATCGATCCGTCATGAGTTGGCCAAAAGAACAAAAAACCAATTAAGACGTGTTCCAAACCTAACATTTTACGGAGATGATTCTTTAGACTATATTGAAAATATTGACGCTTCTTTACGAGGTGAAGATAGCAACCCAATTAAAAACCCTGAAATCTTACCTAAAAGAAAAAAATCCTAGCTTGCACTTTTCTCTGTACATAGCCAAACGCTATTTGTTTTCAAAAAGCAGCAACAACGCCATCAATATCATTACTAAGATTTCGAGTATTGGTGTAATCGTTGGCTCCTTGGCTTTGTTTATTGTGCTTTCAGTATTTTCAGGTCTAAAGTCATTCAGTGCTATTTTTTTAAATGCTACCGACCCAGATATTCGCATCACTGCATCAAAAGGAAAATCTTTCGAATTTACCGAAAACTTAAAACATCTGTTGGCTGAGGACTCCACTATTTTCGCCTATTCCAAAGTCATAGAAGAACGCGCTTTTTTTAAGCACAAAAAAAAGGAACATATTGCCTTTATCAAAGGCGTTGACAGCAATTATGTAAACGTTGTAAAAATAGATTCACTAGTATATGCAGGAGATTGGCTCGACTATTCTCGAAACACAGCACTGGTAGGGAATGGCATTGCCAACAAGTTATCTCTAGGCATTTTAAATTATGGAGAGGCATTAAATATCTTCGTACCAAAACCAGGAAAAAATTACATTAGCAATCCGAGCAAAGCATTTCGAAAAACGAGTGTAGAAGCAGTAGGTGTATTTTCTGTTTCTGAGGAACTAGACAACAAGTTTGTCTTTATTTCACTCAGCACTTGTCAAAAGCTATTGAATTATTCAGAAAATCAAATCTCTGCCATCGATATCAAAACCAATACTACAGAATTTACGACCCACACAATTAAGACCTTACAAAAAAAACTAGGCACAGATTACAAGGTTGTATCGAGAGAAGAACTCAATGCTGTGTTTTACAAAATTCTCAACACCGAAAAGCTCGTTGCCTATTTAATCTTCACCCTAGTATTGATCATTGCTATTTTTAATGTAATTGGTTCTATCATTATGATGATTATCGACAAAAAAGCAAATCTCAACACCTTGTATAATCTTGGAGCTTCGGTAAAAGAAATCAAACAAATATTTGTTTTTCAAGGATTTCTATTAACCCTCTTCGGATTGGTCATAGGCCTTTCTATGGGTTGCGGGTTGATCTTTTTACAAAACAGGTTTCAGCTTTTTATGATTACAAACACCATTGCCTACCCTATTGAATTCAAACTTTCGAATTTGCTAATTGTAGTCGCTACAATTACTTTATTAGGGTATTTTGCTTCTAGGATTGCAAGTGCTAGAATATCGAAAAACTTAATTACTAATTAAGTACTAGATTTACTTCTTTCTACATGTAAACTTCTCATCTATGCAAAGGTATGGTCTCCAAATTTTCCCAATACCTCATCAAAAGTTGCATACATTTCTTCCGCTGAATTGGAAGTCACCATTTTCATTCGGTATTCTTTAAAGTTTGGAATTCCTTTAAAATACGTTCCATAGTGACGTCTTGTTTCTAAAACTGCCAATATTTCCTTTTCCTTCCAGGCTATTTCCATTTCTAAATGTCGGCGGGCAACGGCAACTCTTTCTGCCATAGTTACTGGTGGTAAATGTTCTCCTGTTTTAAAAAAGTGTTTTACTTCCTTAAAAAACCAAGGATTTCCAATACTCGCTCTTCCAATCATAGCACCATCTAATCCGTATTCATCACGCATTTTTACCGCAGCTTCTGGTGTATTTACATCGCCGTTTCCAAAAACAGGAATGTGCATTCTCGAATTGTTTTTTACTTCGGCAATGGGTTTCCAATTAGCATCTCCTTTATACATTTGAGCTCTGGTTCTTCCATGAATGGAAATCGCAGCACAACCTACATCTTGCAATCTTTCTGCCACCTCTACTATACGAATCGAACTGTCATCCCAGCCCAAACGGGTTTTTACAGTAACTGGTAATTGAGTATGTTTTACCATGGCTTCGGTCAACGAAACCATCAAATCAATATCTTTCAGAATTCCTGCTCCTGCTCCTTTCGAAACTACTTTTTTCACAGGACAACCAAAGTTAATATCAATGATATCTGGCTTTGATTTTTCAACAATTTCTACCGTGCGCAGCATAGATTCTAAATTGGCACCAAAAATTTGAATTCCAACAGGGCGTTCTTTTTCGTAAATATCCAATTTCTTAACACTTTTTGCGGCATCACGAATTAACCCCTCGGAAGAAATGAATTCGGTATACACCACATCGGCTCCTTGCTCTTTACACAATGCTCTAAAGGGAGGATCGCTTACATCTTCCATAGGAGCTAACAATAAAGGAAAGTCGTTTAGTTCTATGTCGCCAATTTTTACCAAAATATCTTTGTTTTTTATCGAGTTGCAAAGATACAACTTTCTTCTTTTTATTTCGGCATTGGAGAACGAAATGAGCTGTTGGTGGATAATAGCTAGCAGTCGACTACTAGTGAAGAGCTAGGGAGTTCAGAATTTAGTAGTTATGGTGCCTGCCTGCCTTTGACTGGTTAAGAAGTTAACAACAATAAATCTACAAATAAAACTAGTACTAGCCAGTCTTGGTTCTTTATTCTTAGCGGTTAGCGCTAACGAAAACAAGTCAACCCCCTTGAAAACAAAAACCTCCATAACCCAGTGACGTCGGGACTTCAAGGTAACAAAAAACCCCCAATAACGACTCTTTTATTCCGGTTCTTCTTTTGCCCAAAAGGTGGCATCTGGAATGGCAAGCGCTTTTTTATAGATTGGGTTTATGGTATTCAATACATTAGGGCGCCTGCACTCTTTTAGTATCTTTACTTCGTATATTTCGTCGACACTGGCTTCGTATTTTAATTCACCAACATAAGCTTTAGTAGGAATATGAACAATTTTTATCCCTGCCTCGGTTGCCTTATCCGAAAAATCCAATTTGGCAAAGGTGGACGAGTTTTTCCGAAGTTTCGACATGCCGATAAATGCATAATCAGCTATTATATCGAGCCCTCTGCAAAAACCGTCGAGTTCTTTGATAACTTCTACTTCTTTTGTTTTTAAATCCAATCGCACGAATTGTCCGGATGCCGAAAGCAGCAGATACAATTCTCCTTTGTACAGGGTAGGTGAATGCGGCATGGCTAGATTTTCGAATAAAATTTCATCTGTAGTTACATCAATAAGTACACCTCCGCTGGCAATGTCATCTCTCCAAGACTGAATTGAATCGCCGGTTCCTAGGGCGGTTACGTATTTAGGTGCGCCGTTTTCTAAAACCAAGCCATTCAAATGACAGCGGTCTTCAGACACCAACTGACTGATAAATTTGGGCTTCCAAACGGGTAGGAAATTATGATTCCCATTAATGAGACACAGACAAGAAAACGAAGAATTTATTGCCCATATGCCTTTTTCGCCAAAAGCAATATCGTGCATGTCTACCCTACCGGTATGAAAGGTGGTTCTGGGCACAAACAAACTGTCATAAGTTTCAGGTTTATTGGGATAGTGTTTTGCTAAAGGCTTGCTATCCTCCAACACGATTACCTCATCCTTGCAAGCAATGACCATCTTATCTCCCTGAATATCAATCCCCATAGGTTTTGAAAAACTACGCGGAAGTGTGATTAGTGCATCCTGACTTTTGGGGCTGATAAATACCACTTTTCCTGCTTGGTAGGTGCTTATGGCAAGACTTATATTTAGCTTGGTTAACAACTCAGGAATTTGTGGTGAATAGGTACAGCCAAAAGGGATTAAAGTTGTGTCGGTTTTCATTGTTAAATTATTTAGTGGGTTGCTTTAAAATTATATTGATCGGCTTTGGGTAGAAATATTTTTTCTTGAATTGACAAACATACTTTAGCCACTGCTGTTTCCAATGGTAACAAATGCGACAGAATTAAATCTGGGTTTGTCGGTGGTTCGTAGTCTTGAGAAATTCCTGTGAAATTTAAGATTTCACCTTTTCTCGCTTTTTTATACAATCCTTTAATATCTCTTTGTTCGCATATTTCAATAGGGGTATCTATATAGACTTCCATAAAATTTTTCGCATCGACGATTTCTTTAAACTGGGTTCTACTTTTTACTGTTGGCGCTATAAATGAGGCCAATACCAAGTTTCCAGATTCCTGCATTAGCTTTGCTAACTCTGCAGCTCTTCTCAAGTTCTCGGTACGATCTTTCGTGGTATAGCCCAAATCGGCACTCAACCCACTTCTGAGCACGTCGCCATCTAAGCTATAAGTACGAATACCCGCTTTATACAAGCGTGCTGCTACCAAGTTTGAGACGGTGGTTTTTCCCGCTCCCGAGAGCCCTGTAAATAGCACGGTAAAACACCTCAATGTGGTCGTTTTATGCATAGCTGTCAATGTTGTTTTATATCTTTATTTAAAGAATTCGTTTTTTACTGTTTTAGCAGTTGAAGCATTTTCTTCTGTGTTCCTTGGGTTATTTCGATGAGGTAGATGTTCGACTTTAGGTCTGTCACGGCAACCTCTCCCGCTTTGTAGTTTGTTACTTCTTTGACCAACTGTCCGACCAAAGAATAGATTTTTAAGGTACTTTCCGTTTCCAAGCCTAGAATTTCAAAATGTGTATTTACCGGATTGCGCAGGAGCGCAACCTCTGCAAAGGGGCTGTTTTGAATTGTTGAAAGCGATGTCGAACCTGTTGAATCGTAGCTGTCATTCACAAGTTGAGTTCCCGGGGAATCATAACAATCGGTAGCAAATGGACCACCGCATGCCGTATACGTTTGGCCGTCGAACAAATCTGCTGCCTCAAACACAACATTTGCAGGTTTAGTGGTGTCTGAGTATTTAATTTTTATATGAAATAGGCCCTTGGGAGTATTTATAATATTATTGTCCGCAATTTGAGAAGACGAGAAAAGTTGATTCCAAGAAAATGCAAATCTTGAAGCCGTATTGTCTACCGGCAAAAAGCCACCATAAATAGGAGTGGCAAAAGCAGTTATTTCCTCTGCTAAAACGTAGTTCTCTGGTGCAGAAATGCTTAATGCCCCACTGGCATTAACATTTTCTCCAAAGGCTTCGGTATTGTAATTAAAATATAACAATCCGATGCCCAATTTAAAAGGAGTATTACTCTCTAGAAGGACATCTGCTTCATAATAGTTATCATCTCCCTCCGAAGTGATTTGTGCATTTAAAAAAGAAAAAGTAATGTTTTGCCCAAAGCTGTTTAGCGAGAGGAGAACAATTAATAATGCTGTTGTTTTTGTAGTTTTAGTTTTCATCTTTTTGTTTTTAATATTTCTTAAAATTGTTTTCCTTTTCCTGTGTTAGGGATTATATAATTATTTATGTCCGTATTTTGAACTTGTGTATTCAAATCGATGTCAAACCAAAGATACCCTGAGGTTCCTAAAGCCGAGCGCAGCGTAGGAATGTCTGAATTTTGAATTTGTTCGTTGGCATCACTATCTCCGGCTAATAAGGCAAAAACTCCTGTTACAACTTCTTTCACTGCGTTGGCGGCGCCTCTTAATGTGCTGGTGTCATTGGTAAGGTTAATAGAAGTTGTTGTGTCAGCAGTCAATTCAATTGTTTGGTTAGTTACAATTCCAATATGGTTTCTATGAGAAATCGCTACATAATAGGCATCTTCAGGTGCTCCGATTTGGAGTTCTGATACGCCGTCTATAGCTACCACATTGCCGTTTCTGAGTACAAACGCAGAACTGGCGGCAACTACCTGAGAAATATCGTTTTTATTTCGCAATTCTATGCTTATCCAATCTACAATTGCTGTAGGACCCGTTGTGTTAAATACAGAAGCATCGGCTATTATTGCATCTGTATAGGGTGAGGTACTTGGAATTACACCACGCAAATCGTCTCTCATAAGATTGGCTTGTTCATCGAAGGCCCCTTCTAAGTAGACTTTGATGTTTACGCTCACAGTAACGTTCTCGATTCTAAAATTGTATTCATTTTCATCATTACTGTAGTCCTCAAAACTTTTGCCTGCCCGAGGATCTGCATAATCGGTATAACCAAGCGCAGTATCCAAACCGTTATCTGCGATAGTCCCATTTAATCCAAAACCTGTTTCATTCACATCTGACTGTCCATCATTATCGGAGTCGGTATCTAAAAAGTCAGGAATATTGTCGGCATCGGTATCAACAGGAGCTAAACCGTTTGTATAGGCAGTATCTACTCCGTCATCTGTTCCGTAAACCAAATCCGGAGTTATAAAACCAGATGTAGACTGCGCCTCTATCACATCTGGAATACCATCGTTGTCGGAGTCTAAATCTACATAGTTGGGTTTTCCGTCTAAGTCGGTATCGAAAATATCGGGTATGGTATCGCCATTGGTGTTGGTGTAATTGGTGGTACTACCATCGCCATTATCGCCGTCATCTACCACATCTCTGTAATTGGGAATGCCATCGCCATCTTCATCTCCCCAAATGTCATAAGTCACAGATTCATCATTTTCCCAAAAGGTAACTTCTTGTGTGTCTAAAATACCGTCGTTGTCTAGGTCTTGGTCTACATTTTCAAAATAGACAAAACGACCTCTAAAATTTCCCAACAACAGATCCAAATCGCCATCGCCGTCCAAATCTCCTAAAGCAGGTGCGATGTCATAAGATAGCCCATAAGAATTCGTAACTGATGTTTGGAAGTCAGGAACACTAGAAGTACCGGAATTTTGAAAATAGTAAAAGTGACCATGCCCAACTCCCGACAGCAGATCCAAATCGCCATCGCCATCCAAATCTCCTAAAGCAGGTGTGCTTTGAAATGTTGTATCACCTAGCCCATAAGGATCCTTAGCTGATGTTTGGAAGTTAGGAGCACTAGAAGTACCTGAATTTTCAAAATAGTAAAAATGACCACTAGAATGTCCCGACAACAGATCCAAATCGCCATCGCCATCCAAATCTCCTAAAGCAGGTGCACTGTCGTTTCCTATATCATCTAGCCCATAAGAATTCGTAGTAGGTGATTGGAAGTTAGGACTATTAGCCGTACCTGAATTTTGAAAATAAGAAAAGCTACCATCTCTTTTTCCCGACAACAGATCCAAATCACCATCGCCATCCAAATCTCCTAAAGCAGGTGCACTGTCGTTTCCTATATCATCTAGCCCATAAGAATTCGTAGTAGGTGATTGGAAGTTAGGACTATTAGCCGTACCTGAATTTTGAAAATAAGAAAAGCTACCATCTCTTTTTCCCGACAGCAGATCCAAATCGCCATCGTCATCCAGATCGCCTAAAATAGGTTTAGAATTTTTTTTAATTAAGGACAATCCAAAAACGAGTGGCCCTTTAAACAGCGGAGCATCTATTGCATCCGCTACCCCTCCAAAAGGGGCAGTTGTTGCAACATCTAAATTTTCAAGATAATAGAAGGCACCATGCAAACCACAGCTCAAAATATCGAAATCGCCATCACCATCCAAATCTGCCAATTCCAATTCCGAAAAATAGTTCTCTAGTCTTGTCAAGCCAAAAGAATTTTGAATAGGTGCTAAAAAATACGCCCCATCTACTTCATCCTTACTAACCCCTCCAAAGGTTTCACCCGTATCAATATCTACATTTTCCAGATAATATAAACCCCCATCATACTCCGTCATCAACATATCTTGATCGCCATCACCATCCAAATCGGCAAAGCTCATTGAAATATATGTATATATATATCCCGTTGTTGGTAAGTTAAACGGGGTACCCCCCACCGCTTCAAAACTAGCGCCTTCGATAGTAGTGTCCGATTCATCAATATCTTTGTTTTCATAATACTTAAATTCGTCATTCTGACTTCCGGCTGTCACTAAAAGATCGGTATCACCATCACCGTCGAAATCTACGAGGCTAAACCCTGTACTACTGAGGTAACTTAAATACAAATTGGATAAGTTCAAGGCGTTCTTTTGAGGGCTACTAAAATTAGCCCCATCAATGTGGTTATCATCTTCTGTTATATCTGTATTCTCATAATAATAAAAATCACCATAATATCGATCAATTGCCAAGAGATCCAAATCACCATCATTATCCAAATCCGACAAACTTGGTAAAATGTAACCTAAGTATATATCACCACCGTTACTATCAGACGTAACCGACAAGCCCAAAGGCAGTGTTTCTTGTAACACAAAGTTAGGGCTGCCTATACCTTCTGGGGTATAGATGCCCGTATTCTTATAATACCGAAACCCACCTCTATTAATGAGCTCCGAATCTAAAAGATCCAAATCACCATCACCGTCTAAATCTCCAAAAGTAAGGTGTGAACCGTCATCCCCCACCTTCGACAATCCAATTAGTTCAGCAGGATTTAATTTTTTTCGAAAGGTGGGCTGCTGCGCTTGGGCAGTCACCATACCCAACAAAAACGCTCCCACAGCCAATCGGGTGGTCTTTTGTTTTTGCAAGGCAGTCCACAAATTGTGCAACTGTCTTTTTAGTTTTGCCAAATGCCTTTTTAGCACCTGTTGGCGGTGTTCATTCTTTTTGGAACTGACTAAACGGTTTAATTTTTTTTGATATGCTTGGTATTGTAACAACAAGCGATTGTAGGTAGTTGCCTCCGATCTCATATAAATCTTTTAAGTATTGATAAAATCGGGGGGAGTCGCAAAGATACGTATTTTTATGTTAACTTTTGTTGTTTTATGTTGTTTTGTTTATTTTTTACAGTTGTTTAAGAATAGATGGCCATGGGATCTTGGGGCTTTGGTGTACATAATTTAGAGAATAAAAAAGCACCTTAAAACAATAATTCAATCGGAGCCAACTACCTCCGTCCGGGAGCACGAATTAGCGAAAAAAGCTGCTAGACCATGAATTCACATCTTATTTCAAAAAATCCGTAAATCTTTGAATCAAAAAAAGCTATCTTTGCCTTCCATTAGAAGAAAGACACGAGAACAGCATGAAAAACATACGTAATTTTTGCATCATTGCACATATTGATCACGGAAAAAGCACCTTGGCAGATCGCCTGCTCGATTATACCGGTGCCGTAACAGAAAGAGAAAAGCAAGACCAATTGCTCGACAATATGGATTTGGAGCGTGAGCGTGGTATTACCATTAAAAGTCACGCCATTCAAATGGACTATATACAAGACGGTCAAGAATACGTATTGAACCTAATCGACACGCCTGGACATGTCGATTTCTCTTATGAAGTATCGCGTTCTATTGCTGCCTGCGAAGGTGCTTTGCTCATTGTAGATGCAGCGCAAAGCATTCAGGCACAAACCATTTCTAATTTGTATTTGGCCTTGGAAAACGATTTAGAAATCATTCCCATCCTAAACAAGGTAGACCTGCCAAGTGCCAACCCGGAAGAAGTGACAGATGATATTGTAGACCTATTGGGTTGCAATCCTGAAGAAGTAATTCATGCTAGTGGAAAAACTGGCTTTGGAGTAGACAATATTTTAAAAGCGATTATTGAAAGAATACCTGCACCTGAAGGAAATCCTGATGCACCTTTACAAGCACTTATTTTCGATTCTGTATACAACTCATACAGAGGTATTGAAACCTATTTCCGCGTCTTAAACGGAGAGATAAAAAAAGGACAACGCATCAAGTTCATGGCTACAAATAATGAATATTTTGCTGATGAAGTGGGTACCTTAAAGCTGGAGCAGGTCGTTAAAAAATCTGTAAAAACAGGAGATGTTGGCTACCTAATTACAGGAATAAAAACGGCAAAAGAGGTAAAAGTTGGTGACACCATTACAGATGCAGCAACACCAACAACAGAAGTAATTGACGGTTTTGAAGACGTAAAACCTATGGTATTTGCAGGAATATACCCGGTAGATACCGAAGATTATGAAGAACTGCGCTATTCCATGGAAAAACTCCAATTGAATGATGCCTCTTTGGTATTTGCACCGGAAAGCTCAGCCGCCTTAGGATTTGGATTCCGTTGTGGATTCTTAGGAATGTTACATATGGAAATCATACAAGAACGTTTGGAACGCGAGTTCAATATGACCGTAATTACAACCGTACCTAACGTGTCGTACCATGCCTACACTAAAAAGAACCCAGACGAAATTATCCTGTTAAACAACCCAACCGATTTACCAGACCCATCTGGACTCGACCGTGTTGAGGAACCTTATATAAAAGCAGCCATCATTACCAAATCTGATTTTGTAGGTCAGGTAATGAGCCTGTGTATTGAAAAGAGAGGAATTATTGTAAATCAGACCTACTTAACACCTGTACGTGTGGAGTTGACCTTTGAAATGCCGCTGGCAGAAATTGTTTTTGATTTTTATGATCGTTTGAAAACGGTTTCGAAAGGATATGCTTCTTTTGACTACCATCCTATTGGCATGAAGCCTTCAAAATTAGTGCGTGTAGACATCTTGCTCAACGCACAACCTGTTGATGCACTTTCTGCATTGATTCATGCCGATAACGCTTATACAATTGGTAAAAAAATGTGTGAAAAGTTAAAGGAATTGATTCCGCGTCAACAATTCGACATTCCTATTCAAGCTGCCATTGGTGCAAAAATCATTTCGCGTGAAACCACCAAAGCACTGCGTAAAGACGTAACCGCAAAATGTTATGGTGGAGATATCTCACGTAAACGTAAACTCCTTGAAAAACAAAAGAAAGGGAAGAAACGTATGCGTCAGGTTGGAAATGTTGAAATTCCACAAGAAGCTTTTATGGCGGTCCTTAAGCTAAACGACTAATTGAGTGTTGGGTTATTAGTTTTTAGTTATAAGGTATCTAGTATAGAATTAAGTTCTTGGCAATAGACTGATAGCTGGTAGCTGATAGCCATTAGCAGATAGCTGATAGCCATTAGTAGATAGCAGATAGCCGACAGCAGGTAGCAGGTTGCTCGTGGCCGATAGCCGATAGCCGATAGCCGATAGCCAATAATAAAAATCAACACTTCAACACTTCAACACTTCAACACTTCAACACTTCAACACTTCAACACTTCAACACCCAAAACTATTAAAAGACCTTTTTATCTTTTTTATTAAAAATATTCCGTATATTTGAGTAGTATAACTTTAAATGCGATGCGTTATGGAAATCAAAAAAAAACCAGAGGCACAACTAGAGAATTACAGTGTGCTGTTCTTACAAATTGGGCTCGTACTTTCCTTATTTTGTGTATACGTAGTATTGGAACACAAAACCTATGAAAAAAAAATCGCTAATTTCGACTCCGTGGTCCTTACAGACACCCAGGATGAAATATTGGTAATTACGCATCGTACTCCACCAACAGCACCACCTCCTCCACCGCCTCCGGCAACTACAGAGATTGTTGAAATTGTAGAAGACACAAAAGAAATAGAAGAAACTATAATAGAATCTACCGAAACAGACGAAGAAGAAGCAGTTGAAGCTACTATAGACCTAGACGACATACATGAAGCTGTTGAAGGTGAAGAAATCATAGAAGATGTTCCGTTTGCTGTCATAGAAGACATTCCTGTTTACCCAGGTTGTAAGGGAACCAAGGCTGAGCTAAAAGCCTGTTTTTCAAAAAAAATAAGCAGATTTGTCAACAAAAGATTCAATGCAAACCTCGCAAGTGACCTTGGCTTGTCTGAAGGTAAAAAACGAATTTTTGTTATGTTTACCATCAATCAACACGGTTCCATAGATGAAATTCAAGCCAGGGCACCGCATCCTAGACTCCAAAAAGAAGCTGAACGTGTGATCAAAACATTACCAAAAATGACGCCAGGCAAACAAAGAGGTATGCCGGTTCGTGTAAAATATGCTTTACCCATTACTTTTGAAGTGGTTAACGATTAAACAATATTAGTTTTTAGTTTTTAGTTTTTAGTTTTTAGTTTTTAGTTTTTAGTTTTTAGTTTTTAGTTTTTAGTTTTTAGTTTTTAGTTTTTAGTTTTTCCGCCTTTGGCGGAATTTGGTACTGTCTTATTTAAGCATTCAACTACTGGTTTTTTAAATTTTAAGGCCCTATTCATTCTAATTGTTAAAAAACATGTGCTTTCGCAGGAAAATATATTTCAATGCTACTTTTTTTTATGGGTTTGTATACAACCCCGATTTTTTATACTAAAAACAACAATAAACAAACATTTATATAAAATAAATTCCGTAAGTTTAAACATCAAATGAATACGAATGGAAATTATACATATTAGCGCAGAGTGCTATCCCGTTGCAAAAGTAGGTGGTTTGGCAGATGTTGTTGGCGCTTTACCAAAATATCAAAACAAAGCAGGAAAGAAAACCGCAGTGGTCATGCCATTTTACAGCAATGCTTTTGCTGCAAAGAATACCTATAGGCTAGACCATCAAAATCAGGTTACTCTTGGAAACTTAACCTACGATTTCGAAGTCCTACAGCTAGAAAACGACAGCTTTGAATACCCGCTATACCAAATAAAGATACCGGGCTTACTGGATCGAGAAAATGTATATGGCTATGAAGACGACACCGAACGCTATGTAGCTTTTCAAAAAGCTGTTTTGAATTGGATACTTCAATTCGAAAACAAACCAAAAATTATTCATTGCCACGATTACCACACCGGACTTATTCCATTCATGGCATTACAGGCACATAAGTACGTTTCTTTAAAAGACATTCCTTCTGTACTGACCATTCACAACGCACAGTACCAAGGACAATTTTCTTTTGACAAACTAAATTATTTCCCTGAATACGATCTGTCTTATTCGGGATTGATAGAATGGGATCAAATGATTAACCCATTGGCGGCCGCCGTTAAAAGTGCTTGGGCCGTTACCACAGTCTCTCCTAGCTACCTCATTGAATTGAGAAGTGCAGCAAATGGACTCGAATGGCTGCTGGATAACGAAAAAGGAAAATCGACCGGAATTTTAAACGGTATTGATACCGATGTTTGGAATCCGGCTACCGATCCAATGATCTCAAAAAATTTCAACAAACAGAATTCTTTATCGGGCAAACGAAACAACAAAATGTACTTGTGCGACAAATTCAATTTGGACCCAAGCAAGCCGTTGTTTGCTTTTATTGGACGTTTGGTTGGCGAAAAAGGCGCAGAGCTACTGCCTCAAATTTTCGAAAACACATTGAACAACCCAGAAGTAAACGCCTCTATTCTTGTCCTTGGTTCTGGAGACCCTGCCATTGAACAAGCTTTGAACGACTTAAAAGCAACTCACGAAGGCAACTACAACGCCTATATCGGTTACGACGAGCAATTATCACATATCATATATGCCGGCGCCGACTTTTTAGTGATGCCATCGCGTGTAGAACCTTGTGGACTCAATCAAATGTATTCACTACGTTATGGGACCATACCAATCGTACGAAGTATTGGCGGACTCAAAGACACCATTACTGATATTAGCGAAAAGGATGGTTTTGGAATTTGTCATGAGAACACCGATGTTAACGAAGCATCCAATGCTATATTCAGAGCTTCGGAGCTGTTTAAAGACCAGCCTAGATTTAAAAGAATCCGAAAACAAATTATGCAAATTGACCATTCGTGGGACAGCGCAGCTACAAATTATATAGAATTATACCAAACACTACTAAACAAATAATATTATGAAAAAAAAAGTCTTAGGAATTATATTAGGAGGCGGACAGGGATCTAGACTTCAGCCATTAACTACAAGCCGTTCAAAACCTGCTGTCCCTATCGCAGGAAAATATAGATTGGTAGACATCCCTATTTCAAACTGTATCAATTCTGGCATCGACAGAATGTTTGTATTGACTCAATTCAACTCTGCTTCTTTAAACAAACACATTAAAAACACCTATAGCTTTAGTTTTTTCAACGACGCCTTTGTAGATGTCTTAGCGGCTGAACAAACACCTGATAACTCAAATTGGTTCCAAGGTACGGCCGATGCCGTTAGACAATCCATGCATCATTTCTTAAACCACGAGTGGGACTATGCACTGATTCTTTCTGGCGATCAATTGTATCAAATGGACTTTACCGATATGGTAACCCAACATGAAAAAAGCAAAGCACAAGTGTCTATCGCAACCTTACCTGTAAATGAAAAGGATGCCACTGGTTTTGGAATTCTAAAAACCGACGACAACAACGAAATTAAATCATTTATAGAAAAACCAAGTGCCGATTTATTGCCAGAATGGACTTCGGATGTTACGGATGAAATGAAAAAAGAAGGTCGAAACCATTTGGCTTCTATGGGGATTTATATCTTTAACAGAGAATTTCTTGCCAAAGTTTTAAACAATACTGAAACGATGGATTTTGGAGGAGAAATTATTCCTCAGGCCATTGACAAACACAAGGTAATGAGCTACCAATACGAAGGCTATTGGACAGATATTGGAACCATCGCTTCTTTCTTTGAAGCCAATTTAGGATTGACAGATGACATCCCTGCCTTCAACCTTTTCGACAAATCAAAAAGTGTTTTAACAAGAGCGCGAATTTTGCCGCCTTCAAAAATATCGGGCACTACACTTGAAAAAACATTGATCGCCGCCGGAAGTATCATCAGCGCCAGTAGAATTGAACATTCTATCATTGGAATTCGAAGTCGGATTGGTGTTGGCACCACCATTTCAAATTCATATGTCATGGGTGCAGACAACTACCAAAGTATTGAAGATGTCGAAGCTGCAAAACAGTCAAAATCTCCCTATATTGGAATTGGTGAACGCTGTTATATCAACAACTGTATTGTCGATAAAAATGCCAGTATTGGAAACGATGTCCGCATCAATGGCGGTAGACATCTTGAAGATGTAGACACCCCTTCTTATACCGTAAGAGATGGAATTGTTGTCATTAAAAGTAAGGCAGTGATCCCTAGCGGAACCGTCATTTAAAATTAACAAAAAACACAAAACTGCTTCCCCTATTGTTCTTTTCAATAGGGAATAGCAACCTATAAAAAACGCAGCCAATATGAGCATCGTAAAACCATTTAGCCTCTTTACCGAATTTGACATCAACCTATTCAAATCCGGAAAGCATTTTAGACTGTATGATAAATTTGGAGCGCATCCCGCTACGGTAGATGGAGAAGAAGGAATTTATTTTGCCGTTTGGGCCCCATCTGCAAACCATGTATATGTTATTGGAGAATTTAACTTTTGGGATTCTCAAGACCACCTGCTCCATGTGAGATGGGACGGTTCTGGAATCTGGGAAGGATTTATTCCCGGATTAAAAATGGGCGTACAATACAAATACAAATTACACAGCAACAACAGTGGAATCATCACGGAAAAAGCTGACCCCTATGCCTTTTCTTGTGAGCACCCTCCGCGAACAGCATCGGTTGCTTTTGATATTGAAAATTACAATTGGAAAGATAGCGATTGGATGTCATACCGAAAAGATAAAAACGGACTCGACAAACCCTACGCAGTGCTAGAAGTTCACCTAGGGTCATGGATGCGTAATGTAGAAGAAGACCGTCCTTTGACGTATATAGAAATGGCAGATAAGCTGGTGAGTTACCTTAAAGAAATGGAATATACTCATGTCGAATTTATGCCAGTCATGGAATATCCTTACGATCCTTCTTGGGGGTATCAATTGGTAGGCTATTTTGCACCAACTTCACGGTTTGGAAGCCCAAAAGACTTTATGTTTTTGATAGACACGCTCCATCAAAATGATATTGGAGTGATTTTAGACTGGGTCCCTTCACATTTTCCTTCCGACGATCACGGACTTGGATTTTTTGACGGTTCTCATCTATACGAACACCCAGACAGAAGAAAGGGCTACCACCAAGATTGGAAAAGTTTAATTTTCAATTATGGAAGAAATGAAATTCGTTCTTTCCTAATAAGCAATGCCATTTTTTGGCTCGACAAATACCATGTCGATGGTTTACGTGTAGATGCGGTTGCGTCGATGTTATACCTAGACTATTCGAGAGAGGATGGAGAATGGGAACCTAATATGTACGGAGGTAGAGAAAACCTCGATGCAGTTTCTTTCTTAAAAGAATTCAATACCGAAGTATATGCCAGTTTCGAAGGTGTTCAAACCATTGCCGAAGAATCTACTGCCTTCCCGATGGTTACAAAACCCGAAAATTTAGGAGGTTTAGGTTTTGGAATGAAATGGATGATGGGCTGGATGCACGACACCTTAGAGTATTTTCAAGAAGACAGTATCAACCGAAAATACCATCATAATAAAATAACTTTTAGTTTAGCCTATGCCTTTACTGAAAACTTTATGCTACCCTTATCGCACGATGAAGTGGTCTATGGAAAACATTCTATCATTGGTAGAATGCCTGGCGACAAATGGCAAAAACTTGCCAATTTAAGGCTCCTATACGGCTATATGTACGCGCATCCAGGTGCCAACCTTATGTTTATGGGAAGTGAATTTGGACAAGAGGAAGAATGGAACTTTGAAAATAGCTTGGACTGGAATCTTCTCGAAGACCCAATGCATGCCAAAATGAAGGAATTTACAAAAGCCCTCAATCATTTTTACAAAAACACACCTGCATTGTATGAAAAATCCTTTGGCATTGAAGGTTTTGAATGGATCAATTACGAAGAAGCTGAAGACTCCATTATTTCCTTTATCCGGAAAGGACATGATGCTAAAAATGATGTGATTGTCGTTTGTAACTTTACCCCCGTAGTTCGAGAAAACTATTTATTAGGAGTACATCAACCGGGGCATCTCGTTGAAATTCTAAACAGCGACCTGAAAAAGTTTGGAGGAAGTGGTGTTCGCAATAGTAAAAAAATTAAAATCAGCAAAAAACCATGGAATTTTAAATCGAATTCCGCCCTTATTACAGTTCCGCCTTTAGGAATTGTACTATTTAAAATTAGCAAATAATAAAAATCACTTTCAGCTGTCAAATGGCAGCTAAATTTACTGGGGAAATCAGTTGATTTCCCCTTTCTTTACCTATACCCAAATCTGGCTTATTTTAATAATAATAGTTAATAATACTTTTTATTTTTTTAAGTATTTTTGCGGCGGATTAAACCACTAATAATTATGATATTAAACACAGAATTAGAATACAAAGGAGACTTGTTTCCTTCTACTATAACAGGCTACACAAAAGATGTAGATGTACTCCACTTTAGCACAGAAAACAATGTAATTTTACAATTGACCGTTTTAAGAGATAGCGTACTGCGTTTTCGCTATACGACCGTTGGGAAATTTGACAACGATTTTTCTTATGCTATTGCCAACGACGCCAACAGAGGTTACAATCATTTAGAAATTTCGGATGACGAAGAAAAATATATCATCACCACCTCAAAATTGATTTGTAATATCTACAAAGCAGATTTGCGAAAAGCCATCTACGATGTCAAAGATAATTCTCTGATTTGTGAAGACGAACTCGGATTCCATTGGGAAGAAAGTTACGAATTAGGTGGAGACATTGTCAAAATGAGTAAAGCGGCTCAAAATGGCGAAAGCTATTACGGACTCGGTGACAAACCACAACACTTGAACTTAAAAGGTAGACGATTTGAAAACTGGGCTACCGACTCCTACGCTTTTGGAAAAGACACCGACCCTATCTATAAAGCCATTCCGTTTTACACTGGATTGCACAATGGAAAATCATATGGAATTTTCTTTGACAACAGCTTTAGAACCTATTTTGATTTTTGTCAGGAAAGGCGCAATGTAACTAGTTTTTGGGCACAAGGAGGAGAAATGAATTATTATTTCTTTTATGGACCAAAAATGCAGGATGTGGTTACCAGTTATACCGATTTAACAGGAACGCCGGAACTACCACCTTTGTGGGCTTTGGGATACCACCAATGTAAATGGAGTTACTATCCTGAGTCGAATGTAAAAGAAATCACGCAAAAGTTCAGAGATTTAAAAATCCCTTGTGATGCCATCTATTTAGACATCGACTACATGGAAGGTTTCCGTTGCTTTACTTGGAGTAAAGAGTACTTCCCTACACCAAAAAAGATGGTAAAAGAGTTGGCTGACGACGGTTTTAAAACTGTTGTAATCATTGATCCGGGAATTAAAATTGACAACGAATACAGCGTCTTTAAGGAAGGATTGGATAAAGATTATTTTTGTAAACGTGCCGACGGTCCGTATATGAAAGGAAAAGTATGGCCAGGAGAATGTTACTTCCCAGATTTTACCAGACCTGAAGTTAGAGAATGGTGGGCAGGGTTGTTTAAAGAACTGATTAAAGACATAGGTGTAAAAGGCGTGTGGAATGACATGAACGAACCTGCTGTTATGGACGTTCCTGGTAAAACATTCCCGTCTGATGTACGTCATGATTATGATGGAAACCCTTGTAGCCACCAAAAAGCACATAATATCTACGGAATGCAAATGGCACGTGCAACCTATCACGGTTTGAAGAAATTCAACTATCCGAAACGTCCATTCGTTATTACACGTTCTGCTTATTCAGGAACACAACGTTATACTTCTACATGGATGGGAGATAATGTAGCGACTTGGGAGCATTTGCAAATTGCCAACATTCAAGCACAACGTTTAGCATTGTCTGGATTCTCTTTTGCAGGATCAGATATTGGAGGTTTTGCGGAGCAACCAAACGGTGAATTATATGCGCGTTGGATTCAACTAGGTGCTTTCCACCCATTCTGTAGAACACACTCTTCTGGAGACCACGGCGACCAAGAACCTTGGGCTTTTGATGAAGAAATTACCGATGTAGTTCGTAAGTTTATCGAAATTCGATACGAATTATTGCCGTATTTATACACCTCATTTTACAAGTATTCTGTAGACAAAGAACCGATGTTGAAATCGTTGGTCTTGTTCGACCAGGAAGACACGCAAACACATTACCGAATCGATGAGTTTATTTGTGGTGATAAGATTGTTGTATGTCCAATTAACGAACCCAATGCCAAAGGAAGACGTATGTACATTCCACGCGGAGAATGGTACAACTACTGGAACAAAGAAGTGGTTTCCGGAGGTAAAGAAACTTGGGTAGATGCAGATTTAGACAGCATGCCTATTTTTGTAAAAGCCGGTGCTGTGATTCCAAAATACCCGGTCCAACAATATGTAGGTGAAAAGAATATCGACCAATTGACCTTAGATGTATACTATAAAAAAGGAAAAGAAAATTCTGAATTGTTTGAAGATGCCAATGACGGATACGATTATACCAAAGGACGCTACAGTTTAAGAAACTTTAAATTGGAAGGAAATGGTAAGAAAATGACCTTGAGACAACACAAACAAGGAAAATTTATCACTTCCTATGACACGTTTAAAATCAATCTTTTCGGATTACCTTTTGATGTAAAGTCTATTAAAATTGACAATGAATATGTTGATTTGAAGGCTGTAAATTATGAAAACAGAACTTTAGTGGTTTCAAAAGAGTTTACAAATATCCAATTCAAAGGATAATCTAATAAAAATAACTAATTCAAATCCAGAGAGCATTCGTTCTCTGGATTTTTTTATTAATGGGCATTTCTGTTTTACCTAAAAATAAATTAGTAAGGTAGATATAGCGTAAAAAAGTATTCCCATTTTTATTTAGTAATCCAAAATTTAATTTATCAGCTTCCCAACAAACGTATTTAAAACGCATCTTAAACGGAAATACAAAAACATTTATTCCTTTAAAACGCTTATCTTAGTATCAAATTTAATGATAGCTATGACAGATCCGAACTCCCTCCTGCGAAATATAATCTGTACCGCACTACTATCTGTATTAATGAGCTGTGTTACCCCCGTTAATTCAGTCTTTGAAAGCGCCAAACTCCTAGACAAAGGAGGAATAGAACTTCAAGGAAGTTATAATGCTTATTATATAGAAGATTTGAAAACAAACGACAATTATGGATTTGCAATTGGTTATGGCGTATCAGATAGGTATACTATAAAATTAAGATATGAAAGAATAAATGCTCTTGATGGCGATTTTGAATCTGAATTTAGCGAATTTGACACAAATTATATTGAATTTACAAATAAATATAGCATTTGGAAAGACAGAGTTGCATTCTCTATTCCAGTTGGTATTTATGCGAATGAATTTTTGACCATGTATCAACTTGACCCAAGGCTCTTTTTTACTTTTGGTCAAGGCGCTCATTTTGAATTCAATATTATTCCTAAACTTCATATTTTCTTTGGAGATGGAGCGACTGGTCTTACACCTGGAATAAACGTAGGACTGGGTTTGAGCAGTGACTTAAGCAAATGGGCAATTCGGCCTGAAATTGGATATGACAGCTATACTACATTTGGTCTTGGCTTAAACTTTTACCTAAATCCTAAAGAAAAAAATAACTACTAGATATATTTCTATAATTGCAGTTAAATGGATACTTGATGACTTCTTTGGTATTTTATAGCCAAAAATGTTTAGAAAAAGACCAAGGATAATTTTACTTAAACCCTCAACAAACTAATTAACAGCGATTTATCGCGATGGTTTTTTTGTTTCAACACAATACTGTACATTTTTTTCAGTAATTATTTGGTTTTATGACGACTGGTCATTATATTTATCCCATGAAAAGAAAGATATTTAGAGAGGACATCTTAAACGCCGGGCAGGAAATCATGTTTGACAATGGTTACAATGCCACGGGTATTAAGGAAATTACCGATAAGGTAAACATTCCTAAAGGTTCTTTTTACAATCATTTTGAAAACAAAGAGGCTTTTGGGCTTGAAGTTTTACAAAGATACTGTGATAATGGTGTTCGTATGCATAAAAGGAGACTTGAAAACAAAGAATTACCAGCATTGGAGCGTTTGGAAATCATGTATGACAACATCATAAAGAACTACGCTAATAATCTACAGTTTAAAAAAGGCTGTATCATGAGTAATTTTTCTACGGAGCTCGGAGATACGAATGAAAAATTCAGAGCCGTGTTGGATGCCCAATTCAACGAGATCGAAACAATCATCTACAACACCTTAAAGGAAGCCCAAGAAGACGGAAGTCTGATAACTACCCTAGATTGCAAAGCAACCGCCTCGTTTATTCTAAATAGTTGGCATGGAGCTTTGGTTCGAATGAAATCCACGGCAAACGAAAAACCACTCATTGACTTTAAAGAACTAATTTTCAACAACGTATTAAAAAACTAATTTTTTTTACCCTAAATATGACGAACGGTCATTATATTTATTAATTTGAAATCAAACAAAAATGAAAACAACAGCAAAAACAATTATGACATTAGCCCTTGCCTTGGTAATAAACCAAGCATTTGCACAAAAGAAAGTAAAATCGTTTGTGGTGACACGAACTATTGACGCCCCTATTGCTTCCGTTTGGAAGGTGGTGGGTGAAGACTTTGGAGCCATCGCAAATTCACACGCCGGCATTGTAAGTTCTACCTACAATCAGGGAAGTATTACCTATGGTGGAGAAGGCGCTGAACGTATTTGTAATCTCAACGAAGAAGGAACGAAATACGTTAAAGAAAAACAATTGGATTTCGACGCAGAAAACCATCGATTTACAGTACAGGTATACCATTCAGAAGGCATTCCTTTAAGTGCTAAACATACCAAAGCAGTCTATGCCGTAAGAGCCATCGATGAACACACCAGCGAAGTTTCTTTTGAAATGACGTATAGAACCAAACCTGCTTTTTTGGGCTGGATGGCCAAAGGAAAATTCAAAAGAGGAATTGAAGATTACTTAATTGCCGTGGAACATCATGTGATCACAGGTGAAAATGTAAACAAGGACAATTTCAAACAAATCAAAAAGAACTATTCTAAATCTTAATAAAACGTACATCATGGAAAAAAAACCTATTATTTTAAGAGTTGCATTCTTGTTGAATGCCCTCCTTATGTTCTTACCCTTTATTTTTTATTACATCTTTACCAGTAAAAACTTACAGGTAGACGGACTAGAACCTATTCACATGATCTATACAGGTATTGGATACATCCTTAGTTTTGCATTAATGGTAACCAGTATTTTAAGACGAAACCTAATCGCATTTAGAAGTGTCTTTGTACTTGTGATTCTCATATCATTACCAACAAAGGCATATATCGGGATGGTGTTTGCGGTAGTATCCTTATTGCTTTCTCTTCACAAAAAAATAATAACATATTTAACCTATAAACCTAATTTGATATGAAACCTTCAGAAAAAATAATATTAGTTACTGGTGCTAACGGTGGTCTCGCAAAAGAGACCATCAAGCACCTCATCAAAGATGGGTATCGAAATTTCTATCTCGGAAGCAGAACTGTCGAAAAATCAAAACAGGTAAAAAGCGAAATTGAAACTGAAATTGACAACCAAGCCAAGCTGTACCCCTTTGGTGGTTTTGATATGAATGCACCGGAATCATTGGAAAAAGCAGTCTCTCTATTACCAAAAGACAAGACCATTGACATTGTTTTCTTGGGAGCCGGAGGCGTAGTTTTTGAAAAAGAATTCCAGCAAACAAACTGGAAAGGTAGGGCGATAGAAAAAACAAGTTTTCAAAACGTTATCGGTGGACATATTGTTATTGATTTGCTTCGAAAACAAGACCGATTGAGTAGCACCGCAAGAATTGTCTATGCCGGTGGTGAAGGTGCCAGAGGAATTCCAGGCATGATTCAAACTCCAGATTTTAACTCCGCACAGCAACTAACGGATTATTTGCTGAAAAGCGAAACCAATACCGAAAAATACAATCCTATGAATGCCATAGGAGTTTCCAAGCTATTGGGAGCACTTTGGGTAAGTAAAATGGCTCAGGAAAATCATGAGGGACTTGAAGTACTTTGGTTTTCTCCGGGACTCACCTATGGAACCAAAGGATTGAGGGACCTCCCTCCTGCCAAACGTTGGTTTATGGAAAAGGTTGGTTTCGGATTGATGCAATTGATAGGAAAGGCACAGAGCCCAAAACAAGGCGCACGTAAATTCGCTGACGCCATTTCCGGAAAGATAGGTCGCAACGGTGATCTCATCGGTGCCCCCAAAGGGCAAACCCTGGGAAAACTAGTAAATCAAAAACCAATGAACACCAATTTTACAGATCAGCAACTTATAGATGGGTTTTGGAATTTGTTGGTGGCTTAAGCTTTCAACTTGTAAGCCATTTTAAGAAATTATTGAGATTATTTTAAAAATTAATATCTTTAATAGCTATTAACCAATCTTAAACTAAAATCATGAAAAAAGGAATGACAAAAGTAAGTGTTATGTACCCAAATGGAGAAGGCAAAACATTTGACCTTAATTATTACACAAGTACACATTTAGAACTTGTTGGCGAACTCTTAGGATCTGCCTTAAAAGGAGCTACGGTGGAAAGCGGATTAGGTAGTGCGGCACCAGGATCACCTCCTCCATTTCTCGCCATGGGGAATATGTATTTCGATTCTGTAGATGCTTTTGGAGCTGCTTTTGGACCCAATGCTGAACAAATTATGGGTGACCTTCCTAATTTTACAAATTCAGAACCTGTCATTCAAATTAGTGAAGTGGTCATGTAGTTATGATCCATAAAAAATTAAAATCCCGATAAAAATGTATCGGGATTAAATTATGTAAACATCTTTCAAGAAAAGAGAAGTATTAGAACCAGACTAAAAAACAGAAATGCTCAACAATTCGTTCTCAATTCCATTCAAGCATTCTCAAATTTTAATTTCGCTACCAAATCTTTAAAATATTGAGGACTCCAAATTTGTAAAGCAGCATCGTTATCAATAAACCGTACGATATCCTCTTTAATACTGCTAAAAGAAACGGATTCTATTTTGGCTTCCAATAGTTGGATGATCTGCTCATTCGCTATACGATTCTCTTGCCAATCGTTCGTATCTTTGGCTCTTGTCAGGAAGTGCTCTACATCCAAAGGAATTCCTTTTTTAATATACCATTCCAAGTCATACCAATCGCGTCCTTTGACTCTGTTTTGCCACTTTCTAAAAAGCAAAGCATGCAATTTACCGGCAAATAAGCTCGATTTGGTAAAACATTTTACATAAAAAGAAAATGGACGAATTAATAACTTTTCTTCCGTTTTGAAATCCAACGGAGGCTGCCGATCTACTTCTATTTTAATCTTCAGCGTCTTGTTAGAGCGTACGCCTATTTCTTTGATAATATCTTCCAGAACAATCTCTTGCCATATAGTTTCCGCCTTTAGAAAAGCAGAATCAATAGCTGTTTGTTTGGTTCTTTGCTTTTCCCTGATACTGACATTCAGCCCCAAGGAATTAAATTCTTCCAATATGGGATTGAAATAGGGTTCAATTGAAAATTCAGGATCCGATTGAAGTAAAGAAAAGTCTAAATCTTCCGAATACCTGTCCAAACCATAAAAAATTCTAAGCGCAGTACCTCCGTAAAAAGCAGCTTTCTGAAAAAAATCAGTTCTCGACAATCCTGCTAAAACTATTTCCTGCATAATCTCGCGTAATGCAGCAAGAATTTCCTCTTCATTACGCGGATTGTATTGATGTATCCAGTCTTTTATCATAATTCCTCCAATGTTTTTACAAGCATTTTTAAACTACTTTTTTTTGGCGCATCTTCAATCCATAATTCCATAACTTTTGGATCCAGTGTTTTTAATACATCCGTATCGATACGAAGATCTTCCAACAAAAATACACGTGTTTGTTTTTTGCTTCGTAGATTGATTTTACGTGTTAACACCACTTTGTCGCACAACGCTTTTTCAGGTGAAGCAATTAATATGTTTTGCTTCGATGAAAAGGCTATATTTTTAATTCCATATGAATAATAAGGTGTCTGTAGTTGTTGGTAACTAAATCTTCCTGCTGGCGTATTATACACCTTAGATGTTTTTATGGTTGCTGAACTTATTTCATAAACTCTTTCCGGTATCATATTCCAATACGACAACGCTGACTCTAATGTTACATAACTCGGACCTCTGAGATGATTTGCTATTAAAAAAGGTTCTGGAGATGGCAAGTCCAATTCAGGACCAGTTATATATAAGCCTCTGCGAACTGACAACAATTCTCCACTTTTAATAAGCTCACTGATTTTATCATTTGGACGCTGATAGTCACTCAACATTTCTAATACCAAATGCCGAGATACAGGTACTTCCGCATACTCTTTTACCTTCTTTCTAAAATCCATAATGTAATATTTTCATATGATTATCGGTTTTTTCCCGATTATCTACTACAAATATAACATTTTTATACATGACAGCAACCATATAATCGGTTTTTTTCCGATTTTCTATCCATTTTTTCACACTTTTAATCACTGAACCTTATGAATCTATTTTTTATCTCAGGATTTCTTAAGAAGCTAGTATGATATTGTAGACAAAAAAAATCGGACTTGCTTTCACAAGTCCGAGTTTATAGTTTATCAATTAAGTACTATCCTCCAAAGTCGTCGAAACGCACATTTTCTGGTGGTACTCCAAAGTCGTCACACATTTTTACAACGGCTTGGTTCATCATTGGCGGTCCACAGAAATAGAATTCTATATCTTCTGGTGCTTCATGATCGTTCAAGTAATTATCGATCAATGCTTGGTGAACAAATCCTACAAATCCGTCTCCTTCTGAATCTACACTCTCTTTAACTTTCCAGTTATCTTCTTCTAAAGGCTCAGACAATACTAAGTGCATTTTAAAATTCGGGAATTGTTTCTCCAAGGCTTCAAAATAGTGCAAGTAGAACAATTCACGTTTTGAACGTCCACCATACCAGTACGAAACTTTACGTCCAGTTTTCATAGTATGAAACAATTCATATAAATGTGAACGCATTGGTGCCATACCAGCTCCACCACCTACGTATACCATTTCTGCATCAGAATCGTTGATAAAGAATTCTCCATAAGGTCCAGAAATAGTTACCTCATCCCCAGGTTTACAGTTAAAGATATATGAAGAAGCAATTCCAGGATTTACATCCATCCATCCACCTTTGACTCTGTCAAAAGGAGGACATGCAATACGCACGTTCAACATTATGTTCCTTCCTTCCGCAGGGTAAGAGGCCATAGAATAGGCTCTTTCCACAGTTTCCGTATTTTTCATCACCATTGGCCACAATCCAAATTTATCCCATTCTTCTTGGAATTTCATTGGTTCTCCTGGATGATCTTGAGGATGTGCCTCAATATCCATATCAGTAAACTTCACTTCTGTTTTTGGAATTTCAATTTGAATGTACCCACCTGCTTTGTAATCCATATCTTCAGGAATTTCAACTACAAATTCCTTGATAAACGAAGCTACATTGTAGTTAGAAACTACTTTTGCTTTCCATTTCTTAATTCCAAAAATCTCTTCAGGAATCGAAATATCCATGTCGTTCTTTACCTTTACCTGACATCCAAGTCTTGCTCCAGCTGCTAACTCCTTACGTGTAAAGTGTGGTGTTTCAGTTGGCAAGGCTTCACCTCCACCAGAATGCACATGACATTCACACTGAATACAGGTACCTCCACCTCCACAGGCAGACGGTAAAAATATTTTTTCATTTCCTAAGGTTCCTAACAAAGAGGCTCCAGTTTCTACCTCAATTGTTTTCTCTCCGTTTATTGTGATTTTTACTTTTCCAGAAGGAAGTAATTTTGCCTTAGCCACCAATAACACGGCAGTAAGAATCAAAATGAGTATTAAAAATACAACGATACTTGTTATTATAGTCATCTATCTAATCTTAGTTGTTTATAATTTAATTCCTGAGAAACTCAAAAACCCTATGGCCATTAATCCTGTTATGATAAATGTAATTCCCAATCCTTTTAAAGGTGCCGGTACGTTTGAGTACGCTATCTTTTCACGAATAGCTGCAATAGCTAAAATCGCCAAGAACCATCCAATTCCAGATCCTAAACCATATACCGCAGATTCTCCCACATTGAAGAAATCTTTTTGTTGCATAAATAACGACCCTCCTAAAATGGCACAGTTTACTGCAATCAATGGTAAGAAAATACCCAAGGCTCCATAAAGTGCTGGTGCAAATCGCTCCACAATCATTTCTACCAATTGTACCATCGATGCAATTACAGCGATAAACATGATAAAACTAAGGAAGCTCAAATCGATTGCAGCATATTCTTCACCTAACCAAGACAAAGCCCCGGCTTTTAGTAAATACGTATCCAACAAAAAGTTTACAGGAACCGTTACCACCAATACAAAGATCACTGCTGCTCCAAGACCTACTGCTGTCTTTACGGTTTTTGATACTGCCAAGTAAGAACACATTCCTAAGAAATATGCAAATACCATATTTTCGATAAAAATACTTTTTACAAAAATGTTAATATAATCCATTTTGTTTTTTGTTTAATTGTTTAAGCGTATTATTGTTTAACTGTTTGTTTCCTAAAATGAATCAATAACGATTCAACTTTAAAACAATTACACATACTACTAGTTCTCTATTAATTTTCTATTTCTTGAACGTTGTACCCATATAATGATTCCAACTACAATCAATGCCATTGGCGACAATAACATAAATCCGTTATTCTCATAACCTAAGGCATACAATCCTGTAGAATCGGCAATGTCTTTTGCTTTGTGTCCTAAAACTTCAAATCCGAACAATTTACCTGATCCTAACAACTCTCTAAAGAAAGCTACCAATACCAAAATTAAAGCGTATCCAGCGCCATTTCCAACACCGTCTAAGAACGATTTCCACGGTCCGTTCGCCAAGGCAAATGCCTCTAAACGTCCCATTACAATACAGTTGGTAATAATCAATCCAACAAATACAGAAAGTTCTTTACTCACATCATAAGCATACGCTTTTAACACCTGATCTACTAAAATTACCAAAGAGGCAACAATCAACAATTGAACGATGATACGAATACGACTTGGTATAAGGTTACGAATGAGTGATACAATAACGTTACTTGCAATGACTACAAACAATACTGCGATAGACATTACCAAAGCAGGTTTTAATTGTACTGTAATTGCCAATGCAGAACAGATACCTAATACCTGTACTGAAATTGGATTGTTATCGTCTAACGGGTCTGTTAATAAGGCTCTATTTTTCTTTGAAAACAATGCTTCTTTTTCTCCTGCCATGATTAATTATTTTTAAAATATGGTAAATAACGAGCCAATCTTTCTTCCAACATGTCAGAGACACCGTCTGAAGTAATTGTACCACCTGAAATTCCATCTACTCCGTGTACATCTCCAGCTTTTGCACCTCCTTTGACAACGATTACAGAGGCAAAATTGCTCGTAGAAAAGTCGGCATTGGCATCTTTTAATAAAGATTTCCCGGCAAACTGCGCTTGGAACCAATCTGTAGTAATTTCAGCACCCAATCCAGGCGTTTCTCCCTTGTGATCAAAATTGGCACCCACAATGGTGTTTTTATCACCATCTAAGGCAACATATCCCCAAATGGCATCCCAAAGACCTGCTCCGTATAATGGAATCACATAAAATGTTTTTCCTTCTTTTTCGGCTACATATAAAGGAAAGCGTTGTGCATCTCCTTTTTTCAACTCTTTTTTCAAGCTCAATGCAAAAGCATCAACAGCAGCATCAACCGTACCGTCTTCTTTCAAAGCCAATTGTTGTTTGATGTATTTGTCAAAACTTGCAGCTGCTTCATCTCTTGACACTTCTACGCCAATCGTAGATAGTATCTTTTGCATTTTTTCTGCTTTTACATTTTTCTCTTGTAGCGGCTTCAAGCTTGTTGCTGTATAAGCCAACAATCCCGCGATAAGAGTTACCATGATAATCGCAAAAATAAACGTATATGCGTTGCTATTTTTATCCATTTCTTATGCTGTTTCTATATTAGTGTTTTGACGTTTCTTACGACGTTTTATATTTCCTTCTACCACATAGTGATCGATGGTAGGTGCAAAAACGTTCATCAATAAGATGGCCATCATCATTCCTTCTGGATACGCGCCGTTGAATACACGGATCATAATGGCTAAGAAACCAATTAAGAAACCATAAATCCACTTTCCTTTATCCGTTTGTGCTGCAGATACAGGATCTGTAGCCATAAACACAACTCCAAAAGCAAAACCACCTACTAAAAGATGTTGCCACCATGGGAAGTCCATCAGCGCATTCACACCAATTAGGTTAAAAATAAGTCCCATCAGACCTCCACCAATTACGGCTGAAAGCATGATTCTCCAACTTGCAATTCCAGTAAACAATAAGAAAGCTGCTCCAATTAAGATCATCAATACTGAAGTTTCTCCAACAGAACCAGGAATGGTCCCTAAGAACATTTCTAGCACACTGTATCCAGCATCATTTCCTGCTGCTAAAGAACCTAAGATTGTTTCTCCAGAAATTGCGTCAACTGTTGCTGCATCGGCAACCCACACTTTGTCCCCAGACATGCTTGGCGCATATGAAAAGAAAGCAAAGGCACGTGCTACTAAAGCAGGATTTAAGATATTCATCCCAGTTCCTCCAAACGCTTCTTTACCAATTAATACGGCAAAAGCAACGGACACACCGAGCATCCATAAAGGCATATCGATAGGCATAATCAAGGGAATCAACATACCAGACACCAAGTATCCTTCGTTAATTTCATGTCCTCTAAAAATCCCGAATGCAAATTCAATACCCAGACCAACACCGTACGAAACGGCTACCATAGGCAGGAACTTTACAGAACCATAAATTAGGTAATCCAAGAAGCTTCCAGCTTCACCTAATTGAGAGAAATGTTGGAAACCAACATTCCACATACCAAAAATTAAGGCAGGAACCATGGCAATTACAACCGTAATCATCACACGCTTCAAATCTACACCATCTCTAATATGTGCCCCATGTTTGGTCGTATGATTCGGCACAAACAATAAAGTGTCGAATGCATTAAAACCGGGAGCAAATTTTTCTAACTTCCCTCCTTTATCGAAGAGAGGCTTGTACTTGTCGAATGTATCTCTAATAAATTTCATTATCCTACTTCGTTTATCATTAAGTCTAAACCGTTTCTGATGATTTGCTGCGCTTCTATTTTAGAAGAACTCGTATAATCAATCAATGCAAAATCTTCAGGCGCTACTTCGTAGATTCCTAAGTTTTCCATTTTTTCAATATCATTTGCCAATACTGCTTTTAGCAATTGCATTGGAAAAATATCGATAGGCATTACCTTTTCCATTTCTCCAGTCACAACCAACGCACGTTCTTCACCGTTTAGATTGGTGTTTAATGTGTATTCTTTATTTGGTGTCAACCATGAGAATGATGTTCTAGAAGCGCTGTGGATTTTACCACCTACAAAAGGAAGCCAACCTAACATTCTATGTATATTTCCTTCAGGAATTACAGATACGATATTGTCATAAAAACCGAGAAAATCTTCTTTTCCTTCTGTTTTAGATCCTGTCAATACGTTTCCAGATATCACTCTGGTATTTTCAGTATTGATTGTACCGTTTAACAAGGTATCTAATTGCTGACCAATTGTTACCTTATAATATTGTGGCGCTGACACTTCAGAACCTGCCAAGGCAAGAATTCTGTTTGGTTTGAATTCTCCAGTTAAAAAGAGATTTCCAATAATCGCTACATCTTGTGCGTTCACTGTCCACACTTTTTCACCTGCGTTGATTGGCGCCACTTTCGAAATCTGAACACCTACATTACCAGCAGGGTGTTTCCCAGCTACGTTTAACAAATCAGCGTCTTTTATCTTGTTGAAAAAAGAAGCGTTGTCATTTACCGACAGATATACTTTTCCAGCAGTCAATTTAGACAATGCAGTTACCCCAGCTTGAAATGCAGCTTCTTGCTCTTTTAAGGCAAAGCCGTAATTTGGTGCTAAAGGTGCCGTATCGAATGTAGAGATAAAAATTGCCTTTGCTTCGTCTGAAGGATTTGCAATTACGTCGTACGGACGTTGATTTACAAATGCCCAACAACCACTGTCTAACACTTTAGAAAGCACCTGTTCTTTAGAAAGCGATGCAGGATCTTCTTTTCCAAAATTTACAAATTCATCTGAAGCATTAGCGGTAATCACTACCGACAAAATTCTTCGTTTTGCTCCTCTTCTGATTTCTGATACCGTCCCGCTTACAGGAGATGTAAATTTAATCTGCTCGTTCGATTTTGCATAAAACAAAACACTTCCCACAGACACAGCATCTCCAACTTTTACAGTTAGCTTTGGTGTAATTCCGTGAAAATCTTTGGGTTGAATTGCAAAAACTCCTGAACGAGGAACTGCAGAAATTGTCTCTTCTGCTTTGCCCTTAAGCTTAATGGTTAAGCCTTTTTTTATTCGAATGTCTTCTGACATATTTAGAATTTAAGTTAATCTGTTTTAAAACACTGCAAATTTAAAAATTTTGATTTTTCTAACCATGAATTCCCGTCTTTATATTAATTGTGTATACTATTTATAACTATTCTAAATAGTATTTATAGAAAATTCTGTGATTTAACAAAATCACTAAAATATAAACAGTAAAAACATGAAATACTTGAATTATTTTCAACTATTTCTATATGCATGCGTATCGAATCTTAACATCTTTTTTCAAAAAAATGTGTTCTGGCCTTTGTTTTAAAAATTTTATATTACTTTTGTTTATTATTTCTTTTTTGTTTGTTTTTGTTCTTTTGTTATTTCATACAAAATTATTAATTCAAAATTACCCTAAAAAACATGTTCTCAAAAAACTTCAATTTCCTATTTCTATTTGTACTCTTATTATACTTGTTTTTCCCAACTACTAATTCTTCCATGGATGCTTATGCCTATGCGGGCTATGTAAAATACAATCTTTCCTTGTTCACTCCACACCACCTTTTATACAATCCATTTATATATGTTCTTAAAACGATTTTTGAAACACTACATCCGGCGCTGCGTATTTTAGAGTTTTCAAAAGCAATCAATAGCATTTTCGCAGTGATCAACCTCATCATCCTAAAAGACATTTTAAAACTTCAAGGGCTAAAGACGAAAGACATCGTATGGTATGTATTACTTGTTGCATTCTCATTCAGTTTGTGGAGATATGGTACAGAAAACGAAACCTATATTCTTCCAAGTACCTTTTCGCTGTTGGGAAGTTTCTATTTTCTAAAATTTTCAAAAACTGAAAATACCCTACCACTTTTTCTAAGTGGACTGTTCTTAACGATTGCCTGTCTATTTCATCAATTAGCTATTCTTTGGTGGCTAGGCATCCTTATAGGTAGTTATATAAAATCACGAAGCATACCTAAAACTCTTCTATATTCAGTTTCATTTATCATAGTTCCCGTTGTATACATTTTAGTGATACGATTCTACGAACACCAACCAATATCGACCGAAAGTATTCTCAGTTATATTTTACATGATTTCCAACAGGGGACCGCCGATCCAAAAATAACAGGAAAAGGTGTATTATTCCTTATCATTAGTACTATAAGAACTTTTATCCAAATACACCCGAACATCTATTTATTACTGCAAAAAAGTATTCTATATAGCATACCCCTCCTAGTCGCTTTCTATGCATTGTATCAATTTATGGTAACACTGTCAAAACGTCAATTGCTAGTAAAACTCAAAAACGATAACTTATTATTTATAAAAACCCACCTTTATATAGGTATAGCCACCCTGATTTTTGCCTTGCTCATTGCCGGAAATATAGAGTTTATGACGACGCTGCCTTATCTACTTGTTTTATCTGTTACTTCTATCTACAAAATAAACACAATCTTTCTTAAAACATGCGTCTTTACACTTCTCATATGGAATGGTAGTTATGGGATTGTTCCCAATCATTTCTATTCCAATTACAACGATACCATCTTACTAAACCACATGATAACCCATCCCGAAAACACCTATATCATAAATAATTATTTTCTAAAGAATCAATACTTTTATGAAACAGGTGTTAACAACCCGAATCGAATTCAAGTGTATAAAAATCTTGACAAAACACAAGTTATAGAATTGCTAAAAAAAGAACAATGTATTTATACAGATATCATAGATAAACCAAAAATAGTAAACAGGGAATCATTTTTTTCCGACGAAAGCATAGCTTTGTTTTTAAACGACTTTGACAAAACTGAACTCTTTACTTTTAAAGGACTCTACGGAACTTCCACCTTGCACAAAATCTGTAAATAAACTACCAAATTCCAGCAAGCAATTCATTTCAGTAATCAGAAGAGAATATAGGTTTCACCTTCCAGAAACATTTGTTATAACACATAAATAAACGTTTATTTAATATCTTTTGTTGTTTCTATTTTGTACCTTGTATGTCAAATCAACTATTCATAAGAACGTTTTGTATTGATTTCAAATAAACACAAACCAAAAAAAAATAGACATGAAAAATTTAGCAATTTGCTTACTTATTATCGGACACTCAGGAATTTTGTCAGGCCAGCATATGACGCAAAATATTACCAGCTATGGCGAAAACGCGGGAACACAATCTAATAGAGGTGCTTTCTTTGGGTACAATACAGGAACAGTGGCTACCGGAGATGAAAACACCTTCTTTGGTGATGATACGGGCGTACGCACTACAACAGGTGCATACAATGTATTTATTGGTTCTTTAGTTGCTTACAACAATACCTCAGGTGAATCAAACACATTCGTCGGCAGGGGAAGTGGTTATCAAAACAGAACCGGTGACTGGAATTCATTCTTTGGCCGAGGTTCAGGATTATCAAACAGTACCGGAAATAACAACGTGTTTTTAGGGGCTCAGGCAGGCTATTACAACAGCAATGGAAACAACAATGTTTATATTGGAAACGGAAGCGGAAAGGAGAGTACAGATGGCTCAAATAATGTATATTTAGGAAATCAAGCCGGCTGGTTTGAAACAGGAAGTAATAAACTTATTATTGACAATTCCTCCACAAGAACCCCCCTTATTTACGGAGATTTCAGCACCAATCAGCTTGGCATAAACACCAATACAATTCCGGTTGGCTACGACTTTGCAGTAGAAGGAAAAATCATAGCAGAAGAAATACGAGTGCAAATAAAAGCCAACTGGCCAGACTATGTTTTTAAATCTGATTACGAACTCCCAAACTTAGCAGAAGTAGAAAATCAGATTAGAGAAAAAGGCCATTTGGTCGACATTCCTAACGCTAAAACAGTACAAGCAAATGGAATTGAACTTGGTGATATGAATGCCCGATTACTAAAAAAAATAGAGGAGTTAACCCTTTATATCATCGAACAAAACAAAAGAATTGAGGCTTTAGAAAGACAAAACTAACCTCTAAAATGATGAAAAAGTATCTTATCCTCACGGTAACATTTCTACAATTCGGTACCTTACGACCCAAGAACATCCTGATCCAATTGGTTTCTACGCCCTGACCCCCAATAAATCTAATATACCAATAATTCACGATCAAAGCGCTCATACCGTAACACTATCTCATTCTGATTCAGAATTTCATAACCTCTTAAACAGTTATACTATAAAAGAGTTTGAAAAGCTCACTGAATACCCATCTTTGAATTCGAATTTGCAAAGATTATACATTTTCTATTCCGATGAAAAGCAATTAATACTTGATATACAAGCGCATTTTACACATCTAATTCCTTTTTCAGAACCCATTTTTCCGGAAATATCTTTAATTTCTCCTTCCTATAAATCAAATATCCCAAGTTATCTTTTTGAAAAACCAAACTTGATTCTTTTGATTCCATTGATATCTCACAATTGTTCATACAGGTACTTACTTCCTAAAGATAGAGACTTCAAAAGGTGCAATAACTTAAAAACATCCTACTTCCCTAACTTGAATTAAGCAATAAATAAATTATATTTACATTTCTAAAACAAAATCCAAATCAACTTGTATCGAATTCTATTCTTAATCATTTTTGTTTTTCTCATTAGCCCTGAAAATGTAGCCGCCCAAAACTTCACCGCTAGTTTTATCAAAAGTGTTTCTTTTAACAGCATTGAAAATCACAACCCGATTATTGCTTTGGGTGAGCGTTTTTTAGTTTCTTTCGACGATCTTGAGGCCGATCAAAAAGACTACCATTATCTCATTCAACATTGCAATTACAACTGGGAAATATCAGACATTCAAACCACTGAATATATGGATGGCTATGCTTCTTTTGATGTTTTAGAATTCGAAAACTCCTTTAACACCTATCAAAACTACACCCATCATTATTTTGAAATCCCCAACAGAAACAGCCGAATAAAAATTAGCGGTAATTACTTATTAACGGTATTGAATAGCAATGACGAAATTTGTTTTCAAAGACGTTTTGTGCTTTATGAACCTAAAGTTGCCATTGCCGCAAAAACGGTTCGGGATAGAAATTTAAAAGACATTGACCAAAAGCAGGTTGTTCAATTTTCTATATACCACCCTAATGTCATTATCAACAACCCGAAGCGCGAACTAAAAGTTGTGATTTTACAAAATCGAGATTGGAATTTCACCAAAAGAAACCTAGTACCTCAATTCTACAAAAAAAATGAAATCGTCTACAATTACAATGATGAAACGAGTTTTTACGGCAACAATGAGTTTCTGAATTTTGATACAAAAAATGTAAATGGAGCAAATGTTAGCATCATAAGAACTGTACTCGAGGACCATTATTACAACAGTTATTTATTTCCTACCATAGCCCGACGATTTGTGCCTTACACCTACTTCCCAGATATCAATGGCGGTTTTACCATTCGTACTTTGAACGGCGACAACTCAGCCACAGAAAGCGAATATTCCGATATTCATTTTTTCCTCGAAGCCAATGGAATTGACCCCAATACTGACAACATATACATCTACGGTGCTTTCAACAATTACGCCTGCAATGCCGAAAATAGAATGGTATTCAATGACAAATCAAATTATTTTGAAAACACCCTAACACTCAAACAAGGGTTTTACAACTATACCTATGTCACCGTTCAAAAAGACAATAGCATTAACCTTCACGCCGTGCAAGGGAGTTATCAGGAAACCGAAAACAGTTATACTATTTTAGTCTATTACAAACCCTTTGGAGAACGTATTGGAAAAATTGTAGGCATGGCAGAAATAAGCAGCAAGCCCTTCTAGCATTTTTTCAAATTATTATTGTAATAACAACATTTAGCCAATAAACCCGTTTATTTTACAATATGAATATTATTACTATTCCACATTTTTAATTATATTTATAGAATAAATCTTCGAATCTCGTGGTTGAAAAAGTAACAAAAGACATTAAAATTTCAGTTCATACAAACTATGAAGGGATACAAACACGCAATGACGTGAAGTTCTTTTTGTTCAGTTATTACATAACCATTGAAAACCAAAGCAACGATATTGTACAGTTGCTTTCGCGCAAATGGGAAATTCACGATTCACTGAACAACACGGAAATTGTTGTTGGAGATGGTGTGGTTGGACAGATTCCTATTTTGGAACCCAATGAAAAATACACCTATACTTCAAATTGCTTTTTACAATCTACACTGGGCTCTATGAAAGGGTATTTTACCATGATTAATTTTTCTACCAAAAAACAGTTCAAGGTGCGTATTCCTACGTTTCAACTCACTGTTTCTGAAGTACTAAATTAACCCTGCGAATGCACTTTTTTTTGGCACATTTTCGAACACATACCTTACACCATTTTGTAAAACAAAACACATTGCACAGGTCGATCCATGAAGAAAAACATAAACTTCCTTTGCATTGAATCCTTCTTGTACAACCGAAAACAACCCTGTCCATTTTATATTTCCTTTGGCGCAGGTTCGAGTTATGGTGAAATTTCCAGGCATATCTGTTGTAGCAAGTTCAAACCACATACCACTCCCAATTCCCGAAAGCCATTGACCATTTCGCGGATGATACAATTCTCTATTTGGCTCTATCGTTCCAGTAAGGTGGAGGTTTTGAGGTACTTTCTTCCATAAAGATTCGAAAAGTTCTCTTTGTACCGATTTATTATCATAAGAAACAATACGTTGTTGAAATACTTCAAACATCGCAGTAGAACTCCTTCCTCTTATCACATTGCTAATAGGGCTCGGTGTAATTATTCGCGACCTTCGTAACCAGTTGCGTATGCCAAAATTTGTAGTTGAAGTCACCAAAACTTCGTTTACAAAGCGAGAACAATTGTTTCCATTTAAAATAAATGCCCCATACGGAATTTCAATTTTACTTTGCAATTGTCCAATAAAACTTAGGGCCTTTTCGAAATGTATTTCTGTATTTACTGCCGCAACCAACCTTCCTTCTCCATGGGTGTTTTCGGGATGCGCTTCTAAGAAAAGTAACAGTTCATGCAAATTTACAATTGTGTCCTTCTCAAGAATTGCCTTAAATGGGATGGCAACTTCTGGGTCTGTTTCTGCACTTCGTACCCTTCCATATCCATCGGATGTAACATAGCGACCAAAATCGAAGTATTGAATATCTTTTGTCTCCTTTGAAATCAACAACATGGCAGCATGTCCTGCCTGCACCGCATGCTTCCCTCCTACGCCAAATAACGGCCATATTTTTCTGGAAAACTCTCCTGTTGCCGGACGTACTATCGTATCAGGGTACGCCAAAATCACTATAATTCCTGTGTTAAGACTCAACGGGCATCGATTTTAAACATTCATAAAAATCTATACGATCTATATCAGATTTTTTAAAATCTTGGTAGGACATGGTTAAGGCGTCCGACTTTTTTAATACCGAGGTAATACTCACTGTTTCGATATAAGAGCGTTTCATATTAATTGCCGTTTCAGCCGTTCCCTTTGAATCGTCATTGTGAAATTCCAAAATAGCTTCCTGTGAATCTATCTTATTTTCAAGCAACCATTCCTGAAACCATTGCTGTCTTTCTTCCTTCATAGCATCTGAATACAAGGTAGAAGAGGACCAAATTCTAGGCGCGTCATCTATTTCTTGAATATGCTTCTCAACCCCATCCCAAACCAATTCTATTTTCACATTTTCTTTTCCCCAATCCAATAATATCAAAGTAAAGGGCTCTACATTTTCCAAATTTACGTCATGTATATAAGTCTCAGCGTGTGCTGCCAAAAGCATATTCTTCACCACCAAACCTCTACTATACGCATAATTACCTGTAGACACATGACTTACAAAAGCACCGTTTAACAAACAGACCAAACGTTTTTGTTCAGAAACCACAATCCATGTACCTCCAGCACGAACATCTTTAGGATATAGCAGATGAACTCCATTTTCACGATAACATTTTGGTGCCAAAGTTTCCCTGTCTTTCTGTTCGTCCCTACTCGAAGTAAATATAAAATCGCCATCCTCTAATGGCAAAAAAGTAACTGTACACATGCAATGAATATTTACAGACCAATATATTGAAAAAAATAAAAGAATTCATAAAGTCTTTTCCTTTTTAAATAATTCTCCCAAATAGAAGACCTGCAGGAATTACTTCAAATAATAACAATTGTAATTTTATATTGGTAAAACCTAAGTATCTTTGCACAAAAACAGGGCTTTTATCAGAACCCAAAAGCCTTTTGATTTTATGGCAATGCAAAGAGTTAGTGCTGAATATTCTATAGAAAATATTTCTCTTTTTAAAACGCAGGTTTTGAACTGGGCGCAGCAATATGAAACTGTAGTTTGGTTAGACTCCAATGCACACGATCAAAAATATTCGCAATACGAAGCCATACTAGCGATTGATGCCAACAGCGCATTAAAATCTGACTACCACAATGCCTTTGAAAAACTGAAAGCCTACCAAAAAGAAACGGCAGATTATATTTTCGGCTGTTTGGGATATGATTTAAAAAATGACATTGAATCCATACAATCTCAAAACAACGACCAACTTCATTTTCCAGACCTCTATTTTTTTCAACCTAAAAAAATAGTGTTTATAGGTAAAGATTCGGTCACATTCAAATACATTTCTTTATCAAAAGAAGCTATAGATTCGGACTTTCAGGAAATTCTAAATTACACGAATAAGAAAACACCCTTTGTAGATTCCAACTTAAATATTAAGTTGAGAATTCATAAAGAGGCGTATCTCGAAAAGGTACATACGCTTTTAGATCATATCCATCGAGGCGATTTATACGAGGCTAATTTTTGCCAGGAGTTCTATTCTGAAAACAGTACCATTGACCCACTGTCAGTGTATAAAAAATTAAATGCGATATCGTCTCCCCCCTTTGCCAGTTTCTTAAAGTTTGAGCAAAACTATGTATTATCGGCTTCTCCTGAACGCTACTTGAAAAAATCGGCCACTAAAATCATTTCGCAACCGATTAAAGGAACAGCCAGACGTGCTACTGAAAAAGATGAAGATCTTATCCTAAAAGAAAAATTAGAAAAAGATCCTAAAGAACAAGCTGAAAACATCATGATTGTGGATTTGGTGAGAAATGACCTTTCCAGACTTTCAGAAAAAGGAACAGTTACTGTAGAAGAACTTTGCAAAGTGTATAGTTTTGCACAAGTACATCAAATGATTTCTACGGTGAGCGCTACCGTATCAAAAGACATCCACCCGGTCGACATTCTTAAAAACACCTTCCCTATGGGGAGTATGACAGGTGCTCCAAAGGTAGCCGCCATGCAAATTATTGAAACTTTGGAAGAAACCAAAAGAGGTTTGTATTCCGGAGCCGTAGGATATATGAGTCCCACTGGTGATTTTGATTTCAATGTTGTCATTCGCAGTATTTTGTACAACACACGCAATAAATACATTTCTTTTTCTGTTGGAAGTGCCATCACTGCACTTTCTATACCCGAACAAGAATTAGAAGAATGCCTGCTCAAAGCGAAAGCCATGCGAGAGGTGCTTTTATGTAAAAAGTAAATCGCTATAAGTAAGATAGCGACAGAATTATTACCTACATAGCATATCACAGGCAAATTAAGTATCTTTGAACTACACAAAACTAAATTCAGGTGGTCAAACGTTTCCAAAAGCACATTTTAAAACAGTTTCCATATATAATTGACAGTAAGGTGTTAATTGCTATTTCAGGAGGAATTGACAGTGTTGTGTTGGCACACTTGATGCAACATATAGCTTGCAAAACTTCCTTTGCCCATTGCAATTTTAAACTGAGAGCCAAAGAAAGTGATCTGGACGCTACTTTTGTTAAAAACCTCGGTAGTTATTTAAGCATTCCTGTACATGTAAAAAAGTTTGAAACTAAATCCTATGCCACAGAAAAAGGGCTTTCCATTCAGATGGCAGCACGCGAATTGCGTTACGACTGGTTTCAACAAATAGCTACTGAACACAACTACGATTATATTCTTACGGCCCATCATAAAGACGATAACCTAGAGACCTTTTTAATCAACCTAACCAGGGGAACAGGATTGGACGGACTTACCGGAATTCCTAAAAAAAACGACAATATCCTTAGACCTTTACTCTCATTCTCAAGAGCTGAACTTCTAGCTTATGCGGATTCGAACGAGATCAAATGGAGAGAAGACCAAAGCAACAGTGCAACCAAATACCTGCGTAATAAAATTCGACACGATGTTGTTCCCATACTTAAAGAACTCAACCCAAGTCTTTTAAATTCCTTTGAAAAGACCTTAAAAAATCTTCAGGAAAGTCAGCAATTGATTCAAGATAGAATTGAAAGTCTCAAACCACATGTGTTTTCTATGCGAGAGGATGGAATACAAACGATTTCCATCAAAAAAATAAAAGAACTCAAAAGTCCGAAAGCAAATTTGTACGAATTGCTAAAACCTTATGGCTTTGGCAATTGGAAAGACATTTCAAGTTTACTCAAAGCGCAATCCGGAAAGCAGCTCTTTTCAAAAACCCATCGTTTGATTAAAGATAGAGAGGTCTTACTATTATCTCCGCTACAAAAACAAGACACTTCTTTTTATGTGGTTGATCGCAGTGTAAAAAAATTGGAGACCCCTATAAAACTCGCCTTGAAAAAGGTAGCCAAAATCGATGATGTAGACGATGCCATTGCTTATATAGATAAAAGTTTGTTAAATGAACGCTTGGTTGTAAGGAAGTACCAAAAAGGAGACTATTTTTACCCAATTGGAATGCAAGGCAAGAAAAAAGTGAGCAAGTATTTTAAAGACGAGAAATTATCGTTACTCGAAAAAGAAGCTACTTGGTTGCTCTGTAATGGAAATGAAATTGTTTGGGTGATTGGAAGACGCCTAGACAATCGCTATAAAGTTACCAAAGACACGCAATCCATTTTAAAAATAACGTACAGTGCTGTTCAAAAAGCAGTATTGCAAAAATAGCTGAAGGCAATCAGCATAGCTTACAATGAGAAAATTTCTACTTATACTCCTACTCGTTCTAGGAGCCAATACGAACCTTCGAAGTCAGGAAAACACAATTACCTGGAAAACTGCTATCGTAAAGGAGAGCGACACAGCCTATACTTTAGTTTTTACAGCTTCTTTAAAAGAAGGCTGGCATTTGTATTCTCAGTTTTTACCGGAAGGGGGACCACTGGCTACAGAGTTTACTTTTAAAAACGAAAACAAGGCGTATGAATTGATTGGGGATGTTTTAGAAAGTGAAACACACAAAGCTTATGAAGAAATTTTTGAAATGGAGACTTCCTATTTTGAAAAAGAGGCCGTTTTTAAACAACGCATCAAGATCCTTTCGACAGACTTAGCCTCCATTGAACTTATAGCGGCTTACCAGACCTGCGACGACCAGGCCTGTACTTTTGAGCCTGGGGAAACCTTGGTTTTTAGTTTTAAAGAAAACCTCGCTATAGCGCAACCTAAAGAAACCAACGCAAGAAGCAAGGAACTGGCGGCCAAACTAAATTTAAACATCTCCAACAAAGATGAATTTTTTGGTGATTCCGATGCCGATCACAACGAAAAAAAGGGATTGAGTGCTATTTTTTTCCTAGGATTTTTAGGAGGTCTTGTTGCCTTACTAACGCCTTGCGTGTTCCCAATGATTCCGCTAACGGTATCCTTTTTTACAAAACAATCTAAAAACAAAAAGAAGGGCACCACGAATGCCGTTTTATATGGCTTGTTTATCATATCTATTTATTTACTACTAAGTCTACCTTTTCACTTTTTAGATTCTTTAGATCCTGAAATTCTCAATAGCATTTCTACCAATGTCTATCTGAACATTGCGTTTTTTGTACTGTTTATCGTTTTTGCCATTTCCTTTTTTGGTTATTTTGAAATCACATTACCACATTCATGGTCGGACAAGATGGATTCTGCGTCTAATATTGGCGGTATCATAGGTACTTTTTTTATGGCACTTACCTTGGCCATTGTTTCCTTTTCATGTACAGGTCCCATACTCGGTTCTTTGCTGGTAGGCGCTTTGTCTTCTGATGGAGGTGCCATGCAGTTATCCTTTGGTATGGTTGGATTTGGAGCCGCACTGGCATTGCCTTTTACTTTGTTTGCCTTGTTTCCGAATTTATTGCAAAGTCTACCAAAATCTGGTGGTTGGCTAAACACGGTAAAGGTAGTTTTAGGGTTTTTAGAAGTTGCTTTGGCCTTAAAATTCTTATCGAATGCCGATATGGTGCAACACTGGGGCTTCTTAAAAAGAGAAGTGTTTATAGGCATATGGATTCTTGTTTTTATCGGCTTGGCACTTTACTTATTTGGAAAGCTAAAATTCCCACACGACAGTCCTGTTAAAAAGCTGAGTTTTGGAAGGATAGGCACCGGAAGTGTTTCTCTTATTTTTTCTCTTTACCTTATTTCTGGTCTGTTTTTTAACACCTCACTAAACGCCTTAAGTGGTTTTGCGCCACCAAAGTTCTACAGCGTTTTTGAAACCGAAACCGATTGTCCTTTGGATTTAAATTGTTTTAAGGATTTTGACGAAGGCCTTGCCTATGCAAAAAAACACGACAAACCCATCTTACTCGATTTTACGGGTTGGGCTTGTGTGAATTGTCGTAAAATGGAAGAAAATGTTTGGAGTGATTCCGAAGTATATGAGGCACTAGAAAACTATGTATTGATTTCTTTGTATGTAGACGATAGAAAGCCCTTACCCAAGGAAGCACAGTTTGCATACCGAAAAAGCAACGGAAAAATAAAACAGATTACAACCGTAGGTTCTAAATGGGCGACCTTTCAGGCGATCAATTTTAAAACGGCCTCTCAGCCTTTTTATGTACAACTGTCTCCCGATTTAAAGCTACTCAACAGACCTGAAAAGTATACTGATAAAGACACGTATTTGGATTGGCTTTTGGAAGGATTGGCAAAGGGTGAGGAGTTTTGAGCCTGAAACTACGTCAAAAATCCAAATACCAATTGAACAGGTCTACTTTGAGTCCAAATGTAAACCAGGTAGTGGTGTTTTCTTGAAAATTAACCAAGGACTCTTCCGGTGTAAACTGCCTAAACACCAAGCCAGAAAACACTTTTAAATTGGTCGTTGGGTTAATTAAGTAGGATACTTGCAAATCACTATTAAAAATGGTTGCTTTGGTTCCTTGCGCAATTTCATTTCCGTAGTCCTGCACACGAGTGTCGTACGATTTAAAAATATCGCCTCCGTAGTTCAGTCCATCAGCATCAAATCCTTTTACGCCAAATACCGTTTTAAAGTTGGCTGCCCATCGGTCTTTGGTATAGCGTGCAATGACTATCATTTCTCTAAAATTTGCACCCCAGGCATGTGCAATGGCTTCTCCATAATGTCCGTAGTTAAAAATAGGATCGCCATGAGAAAAAGTATACGGCCTTAATTGGTTGTACTCCAATTGTAAGTATAAATTCTCAACTTTAAAGGCATCAAAATATTTTAAACCTATCTGTGCACCAAACTTGTTGCCCCAATACCCATCACTCGCTTTTACCTCTTCTAAGGTAAACTCATCCAAAACAAATTGCCCGTACATAGAGAAACTGTCTGTAAACTTATAAGAAGCATTGGTTCCCAACACCGCACTTCCCGCATCTTCACCTCTGGCAAATTCTAAGGATTTATAAAATATAATCGGATTGAAAAAATCCATCTCCATAACACCCGTTCTGGAATTGTCGGTCATCACGGCTTCAAACAATCCTAAGTTGAATTTTTTGGTGATGTTGATACTCAAATGATGCGAGGCTACATATTTTCTTGGATGTACATTTCCCATACGGGCTTCTTTACGAATATCCGTCATCCACATCCATAAATTGGTATATTGAATTTCCCAAAAATTGGTAACTATCTTTACATAAGGATAAGGCGCTGTTACATCCGACAATAACATAGAACGGTATCCATCACCCACAAAATTCTTTCCTTGTCCCATTTGCAAATCAAAAAATTCATTGGGCTTGTAAGCTATATATCCTTCAGAAACAGGATAGTCATAGGAATCTTCTTTAAATTGCTTGGCCTTTCCTCTTCCAAAAACCAAACCTGCCGAAGAAAAAGTTTCCCATTGCGACAAGTCAATTTCCCGATTTACATATTCAGCAAATCTTCCTTGGGTCTCAAAAATAGTTGCTGAAAAGGAGAATTTCGAACCCAGTTCTCCCTGGATTTGTAATATCCGGGAATTGTTAAAGGTATAATCTACATCGGAATTGTCCATTCCCATTTCAACATCCAACAACAAATTCGTCGAAAACCAATAATTCTTTCCTTGTACCAAAGCCAGATGCTCATTCCAAAACTTTCTTCCTAGCCATGTTTTTTTCTTTTTTAAAAACTGACTTTTTTGAGCGTCCAGATCTATATAAGGTTCAACTTTGGCAAAAGTATAGGGCTTTACGGCGGTATGTACATTTTCGCCCTTTATAAATTCTTTTTCAATACCAGCATAGCGCGCATGATGAAATGGTATGTTCAGATTGCTTTGATGCTCAACAAATTTCTTTGTAAAAGCCCGAGTTAGCGGTTTCATCTCCAATGAATCTTTGCTGTACACAGCGATATCTTCTGCCACCCCTTCTTTGGAAGCAGCATAGCTATGTGGATTGGGAAAATGAAGCGGTAAGGAGAAACTCATCTCTACTGCATGACCGTTGTAATGTGCAGGCACTAAAGAAGGCAAATCGTTAAATACTGCCGTGATGGTTTCTTCTAGTTCGCGATAGGGACTGTTAACATGTGCCACGGTAAAATTACCATTGCGATCTACAAAAAACAAAACATTGACGGTTCCCTTAAAATTATCCGACACCATGACTTCTGGTGTTTTAAAACGCGCTAAAACATCGTTTTTTACTGAGCTATTAAAACAAGCCTCCAATTCGTCTGAAGCTACAGATTCACATCCCAAGTAAACAGGGAATTTTTGCGATTGACCAATTGCATACTTGCCAGAAAGACAGCAAATCAAACATACAATTACTCTTAGGGTTACGGTGTAGGAATATCTTAGCATTTGCTTACTTTGTTGTTTTCGAGTCGGTACATTTCTTTCGATTCTGGACACACTGCTATGCCCGTTTCGTCAAATTCCAATCGATGTCCATAGGTACTCACCCAACCAATTTGTTTTGAAGGATTCCCCACGACCAAGGCGTAAGGTAGTACTTCCTTTGTAACCACAGCACCTGCACCTATTAGGGCATAAGCACCTATTTCATTTCCACAAATAATCGTAGCATTGGCACCTATGGAAGCTCCTTTTCGTACGTTTGTTTCTATATATTGATTACGACGATTCACTGCACTTCTCGGATTCATGATATTAGTAAACACCATAGACGGCCCTAGAAAGACATCATCTTCACAAATGACTCCCGTATAAATAGACACATTGTTTTGCACTTTTACGTTAGTTCCCAATACAACATAGGGTGAAATGACTACATTCTGACCAATATTGCATTTTGCTCCCAAGGTGGCTTTTGACATGATATGGCTAAAGTGCCAAATTTTAGAGTCCGCTCCAATCGTACAGTCTGCATCGATTACTGCGGTTTCATGGGCAAAGTATGTTGTGTCTGTATGCATAGGGTAGCAATTCATCAGTGTTATAGCGAAAATACAAATATTATTAGGAATCTACACTTTTTTGTACTTCCCTCTTTTCTAATGCCTGCTAATGTGTATTGGCTACCCGCTTTGTACTTACTCTACATGAAATGCAATTGGCACTACATAACTGACGCCAACGGGTTGCGTTCCTTGTATGCCTGGGGTCATTTTAGGTAATAATTTTGCCAACCTTTCTGCCTCTTTCTCTAATTGAGGATGGGGGCCTCTGACCTTAATTTTAGATACCCCTCCAGTTTTGTCAATTGTAAACATCAAGTATATTTGTTTTCTTCCAGACACCAACCCTAATTCTTGACCTAGACCTGCATTAAAATTTTTATTGATATGTCTTGTAATTTTTTTTGCCAAACAGGCTTTTAGCATTTCTTCAGTCCCTTCACATCCCGGGTACACGGGTGCTTTTTCAACAAATTTAATTGGGACGTCGTGTTCAATTTCCTCGGGTATATCAATAACAGAAATGCCGTCTATATTAAAATCTTCAGACGGTAATGTATCTAGCTCAATCAGTTTAAAATCAGATTTCTCCTCTGCAATGATTTCCTCTTCCTTACTTGCTTTTACGAACGCTTCGTGTATCACCAACCTCTTTTTAGCTAACGACTTTACTTCTACTGCCATGGCCAGCTGTTTTTGAAAAGGTTCTGGCGCCAGCTCATCAAAGGAATCCTCGAACTTTACGGCATGCGTCAACTCTATTTTTATTTTTTTTGTTCTGTGTTCAATAATCACATAACAAACAAATAATGCTAACACCAGCCCTAGGTGTACAATTACTCGTGAACTCTTTTCCAAATGTTCATTACAATTTTTTACATTCTGATAATCCTTCGTTTTTTTTGGTTTCATCTGTTTATAGTTTTAGGTTTCCCTAAAGAATACAAGAAGCATACCACAAAAAAAGCGGCTGTCTTAAGAAAGACAGCCGCTTTGTATATTGTTATATCTATACTATTCCACTAGGAATGATATTGGCAACGAATAACGCACACTTACTGGGCGACCTCTTTGTTTACCAGGAATCATTTTAGGTAAGGTTTTCACTACTCTTTCCGCTTCTTTCTGCAATCTTGGATGCGGAGCTCTCGCTTGAATTTCAGTAATAGAACCTGTTTGATCAATTTTAAACATCACAAAAATTCTCTTTTTACCAGCCGACAATCCTAAGTCAGATGCCAAACCAGAGTTGAATTTTCTGTTGATATGCTTACTAATTTTTTTAGAGAAGCAAGCTTTTTTCTCAGCCTTTGTTCCTTTCTCACAGCCCGGAAAAATTGGAATGTCTTCGATAATAGCGAAAGGTACGTCTTCTACAACTTCTTCTCCTTCTTCTTCCTCGATAATTTCTTCTACTTCAACGGCCTCTTCCTCGTCGGTCTCAGTCGTTTCAATAACCGTTTCTTCAATTTCTTCTTTGTCTTCAACAATTTCAATAATTTCTGGAGCTGGTGGTGGTGGCGGTGGTGGCGGTTTTACAGGCTCAACACGCTGTGTAATTACCATTTCTTCATCATCTTCACCACTCAATGAAGCAACTCCTAAATCCTCCACAATTCTGTCGTAGGTTTTATGTTCAATTGCAACATATACAATAAAGAGCGCCAATACCAACCCCAACTGCATAAACAGCTTTGTGAAGTTTTCCATATTGGACTTTGGATTTTTCTTTACTTCCATTTCTTGAAATAATTAATGAGTTCGCTAATTTACTAATTTTAAATTCACTTTTGCAAACCAAAAGCCATAAATAATCGCTTTTTTAATGCTTTTTTTATCAATAATACTACTTAAAAGATGCTTACAACTGTACAATATGATGCTTCACTAGTTTTACAAGTCTTCTGTAACCCATAGCAGCCAAAAAGATTCCGAATGAATTTGCGAGAATATCGAACATGTCGCCTTGTCTGTAATTGGTATAATGATGTTGTAGAAACTCCATCAGTATGCCGTACAAGAAGATGGCAATGCCCATTCGAAAACTGTATTTAGCAAACTTATTGGAAGAATCCAATGCAAAAAACCAACTGCAGGTAAGTACAAAATAAGCCAAGCAGTGCTTTAACTTATCGTCATACGCAAACGGAATGATTTTAGGTGATGCCGTTATATGCATCAAACTCAAAACAGCAATAGCAATGGTAATTGTTATTGCAATTGCATAGGAATTATCCCTCAATACTATTTTTATAAGCTTCAGCATCTAACAAATCATCTAATTGTGAAAGGTCTGCCACCTTTACTTTTATCATCCATCCGTCTCCATATGGATCTTCATTTACCACTTCCGGGGCATCCTCTAAACCTTCATTAAATTCAATTACTTCCCCAGTAATTGGCATAAATAAATCAGATACGGTTTTTACAGCTTCTACAGAACCAAAAACCTCATTTGCCTCAACGGTTTCATCTAAGGTATCTACATCGACATATACAATATCACCTAGTTCACCTTGTGCAAAGTCGGTAATTCCTATAGTTACGATATCTCCGTCAATTTTTACCCACTCGTGGTCTTTTGTGTATTTTAATTCCGCTGGTAAATTCATGTGTCTTTTATTTATTAGTGAAAAACAGTTGTTTAGTATGTCGAAGTGACAAAAATATAAAATATCTCGCTATCTAATCTATTATTCGCTGAGAATTAATCGCACAAAAAATTCTATTTTCTTTGAAATGTTGAATTGTTGAAGGGTTGTTGGGTTGTTGGGTTGAAGGGTTGAATCGTTGAACTATTGAATTGACATACACTATAGCAAACTCAATAAAAACTAATGCCTAAAACACTAATTCCCTAAATTATACGTAATACTAATTCCCGAACTGATCGATTGTCTTGGGAAGGACGTTGAGATGGCATACCTGGAAGCTGTTTGATCGTAATAGAAAGTGGCAATCAAGTTTTTGTTTAGGTTGTAATCTGCTGAAAATTTTAAAGAGAAAATATCCTGACCACCAGTAACTTGCGTATTTCCGGTATCGATGGTTCGGATGGTCGTTAGGTTTTGTCGATAGGAAATATCTGCTTTCATATTCAAATCACCCTTTAAAGCCCTTTTGCGACCGCCTCCTTTTCTCAGTTTTAAATCTTTTATTCTATAACCGAGTCCAAATACATATTCAGTACCGCGAATGTCTGACAAACTATTATTGTTAAAACTCAAGGCCAATGCTCTGTCTTTTGATATTTCACCTCGGAAAGAAAAGGAATTCTTCAGTTTCATATCCAGTTTTATCAGCGGTGAAAACCCATCGTTAAGTACTAGTGACGATATAACCACATCAGACAAATAACTACCATTGACATCCAAAGGTGGTTCATTATTCTCATCCAAAACATATTGCGCATTGTTGGTCATATTTCCTATGGTATAGGTAGATTTATAGGCATGTGAAAGCACAAAACTCGAGAAGTTACTCTTAAACCATTTGAGTTTCATCAAGCCTTTATAGGTTACACGCCAATTGGGAAGTGGTATACTTCTAAACGGCGACAGTTTTTCCGAACTCGCATCGCCTCCAGAATAGGCTGCAGTAAAGGCCGGTAACAATACATCTTGACTGTTCAATCCATACTTACCAGGATCCAAACCACTTTCTGAGGCAAGTCGGGCTTGAATGGTTGCTCGATTGTCTAAAAATTGACTAAAGGTATCGTCGCCATTGCCGTCGAATGAGGTTTTAAACATACTATAACTCATACTAAAGTTACTCATTTCCGAAAGCTGGGTTGTTCCCAAATATTGGACATATGGATTTCCGTTTTCATCAATGCCATCGTAATTGTCATCGGTTCTTTCTGCAAAATCTTTTAACGGATCTATTTGCTGTGAACTATTTCTAGTTTGAACTCTATTGGCAGACAAAGCAATATCTAAATCTTTAATTGGTTTTAGAGACACTGTAAAATCCATTTTATCGTAATGCGTTTGGGTATAGGTTTTCGAATAATAATCTTCATCCTCAACCCCCATTAAGTTGATATTTCTTGTGGTCAACCAATTGCTATCCAAGGCACGTTCTCGGATATCCGCCTGATCTCCAAAAACAAAACCAAATGTAGGTGCCAAACCGCCATCTATTCGATCGCGGCCTAGGAAACCAACAGACTGGCTATACCCCGGTAAAAAAGTACCATTGTTTTCAGAATAACTAAATCGCACCGTTTTAATAGCCGTCACCAAGTCGTAGGTAACGTTTAATATTTTCTGTTTGGTCGATACTTTCTTTTTCTTTCCTATACTTCTCCGTGGTGTCGTTGGTTTCGCAAATTTAGGCTTGCCATCATCATCCTTCTTTTTGGTCTTTTTCGGCGTTTTCTTTTTCTCGGTAAACAATTTCTTCAACCCTATTTCTTTATAGAGTTTTTGCATATTCATATTGCTAGAAATACTGTGTGTATTTGCATTTTGAATGGTGTTCCCCATTTCATAAATAAAAGATTGAGAACCCGCTTTCCAGTTAAAATCTGCTGTATAATTATAATCTGCTGTTACAAAACCTAAGAAAGGTAATTTATCTATTGGAATTTTATAAGTCGCATCTAACTTTTGACTGTAGTTATTGGCCCTACCCATATTGAAGAAATCACTAAATAAGGTGACATCTTCTGCTTCTTCGTCGTCAAATTCAAAAGAATCGTAGATATTTTTATTGGCAGCTCTAAAATTGAACTTTAATGATTTTGACAGGTTGTAACCAATATTATAATCCCAATCGAACAAGAAATTTCGTTGTTGCAAGGTAGGCAGTGCACCCCCTGTTACTAAGTTACGTGATGCTTGTTCGTTATAATCTCTGGTTATATTGGTATTCGCTCCAATGGTGGACGGCAAAAGATTGAAATTAAAATCTTTAATAATTTTCCAATACTTGCTTTTTAGTTTTTCCGAGTTTTTAAATGGTTCAATCGGTTTTGAAGGAATATTATAGCTGTAATTTGCCGAAGTTCTCACGTCCTGTACCAGATGCTTTTGCACATTATAATCGGAATGCAACTGTTCATTATAACTATAAGAAACTGAAAAATTCTCAACGTCATATGGCATCGGTGCTTTGGTAAGTTCACCTACTCTTTCCTTACGCACATTGATCAAGCTGATGCTTTTTTGTTTGGTATAATCTTGAGCACTACTACTATTCTCATTAATTTCTTTGGCATCTTCAAACAAGACATCTTGAAATTTAGGATCGTATTTAGGGTCTTTAAATTCTTCAGAAATCGAATAGCTCACTGGAATTCTAATTCCCCAGTCTTTAGGCATCAGCTGGCCTACGTTCACATTCGTAGAAACACCATATTGCTTCACATCCTCAATGCTTCGTTCATTCACCCGTTGCTCAACCCCTCCAAAGCCTTTGGTTTGCATACTTCCAGTAAGCGCCACATCTGCTAAATCTGCAAAGTTGGCATTGGCACTAACTACAGTGGCCCAACCTCCATCGTTATCAAAACCAGCCACACGCAATTCGTTAAACCACAATTCAGCACTTTGATTTATATCCGAAATATTTTGAACTCCCATCATCATGGCCTTGATGTTGGCTAAATTTGGATTTCCTTTTACACGAATTCTGTAAATTGGTGCTTCTCCATCTACAGGTAATGGATACAATACGTTTGCTCCTGCAGAGCCAAACTCTTCGTAGCGCTGTACTTTTAACAAGCCAAGACTTTCCAAATCCACATCCATATTGTTCTCCTCTGGCCAAATGCCTTCTGCAGTTGTTGTTCCAAAGGCCGTTCCTTTCAGTGGGATTTCAATCTGATAAAAGTTATCATTTAAATCTGCACCTAATCGAACAATGGCCATCATTTTATCGTCATCCAAATCAATCCCTATTCCTTCAGCATGAATAAACATTTTTAAACGTTTAAACATTCTCAAATCAGAAATGGAGTTTTTATATACAGTTCTTGCTTCCCCCGCGGGTAGATCCACAACTTTTACAGCTAACGACTGTTCGTTTTGGAATTGTATGGAAGTACTTCCTTGTAACTGTTCTCGTTCAATCCCAGGAGGTAGCACATACGGAATGGGTACTCTATTTTCATTCTCTTCAATATTGACAACACCTGTTGTAAAATTGTTCAATTCAGTTTCGTCTAGCTCATCTGCAGGATCTGAAATACCGCCGTGTACATTCTTCGTATAACGTCGCCAGTCACCACGCACCAATTGCAGTTGTCCAAAACGCAGTACCACAGGGGTTTTGAATTTGGTTAAGAACATCCGCATAAAACGAATTGAATTAAAATCGGAAATAGGTCCTATGGGAGTTCCAGAAGCTATTGGCACTCTAAATTGATACCAGGTAATTTCTTTAGTTCCTCCGTCTGCTGTAGGTCTAAATACCCTCTTAGCATCTACAATATTATTGGTTCCAATTCTCAAATCGGCTCTGTTCAATGATACTTTGTATTGGTAGTAAGCGTCAATGGTGTTCATGGTTTGATCCTTGTTAACATCTTCATTATCTGGTATCGCCGTGGCAGATGTTGGATAGGATTCTTCACTCAAATTCGCAGTGGGCGAGTTTCCGTCGGTTTTGTTGTAATCTTTATAACGTGAAATTATGGAAGCATCTTCCTGATCGTATTGGGTACTTCTAAAGAATCTGTAGTTATCGGAGGAAGGATCTTCACCTGCAAAATTTGGGAATTTTACCGATTCTTCGGCATCTCCCAAACCATCCAAACCAACATCTTGAATACTTCTATCGGCATCTACTTCATTAAATGCATAAACAAAAGAAGAATTGGTTGGTATTCTTCCCCAGGCCGTTGGATCTGTATTGTCTGGCTCTCCACTTTCTGGCAAACCATTTTCATACATTTTCCTACCATCTTTTAAGATGTCTTCAGAAATATTTCCAAGGTTGATAAATAGCTCTCCTTCTTCTATAGGCCCTCCAGAACTAGGACCTCCTTCTTGTGAATTTATAGAATAATTTTCATAAGGATCTTGAATCCAGAATTGGATATACTCTACATTGGCACGTTCAAAATCATTGGTCGATAGGGCTCTTGTAATACCACCCCATCGGTCTTCTGGATTGTTCAACCCACCTCCTAAATCTATGTCTTCATCGTAGTTATAACTTCCTCTTTCTTTTGGAAAATAGGAAAGATCAAAAGTCGATAACGTGGTAGACTGAGTAACATCTAAATCTGTTTGCGGGAAGAGTTCTTCATAATCCACACGACTCACCTCTGCTCTCGATAATTCCTCATTGTCAATATTACCAGGTGTAAGTGATGAGTTTCCATAGAACAAACGGTCAATGGAATACCAAGCCAATTGGGCTCTTTTCTTTCCTCTATTTAAAATACCTATATCTTCAGGATCTTCGTAATCAACTTCTTCTCCTAAATCATAGAATTCTCCATCTAAACTAAAGTTCAAGGGTTTACTCGCTAATTTCCAAGAGTTAACATCCATGACGCTCAATGGTATTTGCGCGCCTTCAAAATCATCGATATAAGTGGTTGCTTCCCCTCCTAAATCCACCCCTTTGGGTGCGCCTGGAATCATATAAGCAAAATCACCTCGTACGGTTACCTGCGAAGGCACATCGGTGTCTTGAAATGGCAATTTGTTCACCATTTTGGTAATCCATGGCACTTCAGAGTCATAGTTAAAACTCATTCCCAACATGGTATTGTCTATTGGGTCGCTTCCAAAAGACACCTTTTGTGTTAACGGTCTTTCGTTTACGTTCAAATAGGTACCTGTCATTTGGAATTTTTCAGAGAACTTATGCTCTACATCAATTCCTACATAGGTTTTTTGTTGCTGATTGAAGAGACTATTGTTTTCGAGCGATACTTGTACAGGCGCTCCTGAGGCTTCTATGGCTGGATTGATAATTTGCACACGTCCACTTAAATAATCTACCACATAATCGGCGCCTTCGGTTAGTAATATTCCATTCGAAGTTACTTTTACCGATCCTTTCGGTACATTAAAAGCACCCAACGAAATTCCATTACTCGCATCGGATTTATAATATCCAGACAGTAAATATTTATCTTTATTTTGGTAATTATTCTTTGCGTTTGCCTGTGTATTGGTATACAACTCGTTAAAAACATATTGTGCATCTTCAGGGTCTAAGATCGCTTCCATATCTCTACCAAAAGGCTCTACGGTAGGAAAAATAATTGTTCCATTTTCTGAAATTACAGTGATGCCTTCCACATAATCAAAATAACCGTCTCCCTTGGGTTTGTCGAAATTGTTTTGATCCAAGACATCGACTCCTACCACGTTCATAATGGTTCTTTCCGGAATGCCATCTGTATTTGAATTTTGAAGTGAGTTTACGGCTACCCCTGTTTGATCATCCTTGTACAAAAGATCTAGTAAAAACCCTTCCGATTGCAATTGATAGGCGCCCAATGAATAGGTGTTTTTCATCATCAAATCCCAAATACGTTTACCAGGTTCTTTGATTTCAGAACGCAATAGTTTCAATACTAAGTTTTCATTAGAAGGAATTCCATCTGTTGAAAATTCACCGACTTGAAATACTTTTTCATTTCCTGTAATGGTGTATTGGAAAGAAACAGCCAAGACATCGCCATCTGTCAATTGTCGGTTCAGGGTTAGCATCCCTAACTGCGGATGAAATGAATATTCGTTGGTGTTTAATTTCTTGGCATTTTCTAGAATGGTAAAATCGGCTCCTTGTACCATAGAACCTGGCAAGGCCGATTTCACCGTACCGATAGATCGTATGTTTGGATCGTCAAAAACCGTTTCCAGAGTGTTCGCTTCGTTGTCAGGACTTTCATAGGGATACGCCCCATTCTCTAATACCTCAGCGTTTGTAATATTGGGTTCGTGAATACCCGTTTCAGAGTTCGCATAGTAATCGATTCCTTTTTCTCCCAAATCGGTTAGGGCTACCACATTTCTAACATCGGTGGTATTGGTTCCTCGATTGGTGATCCATACCTCAACCTTGATAATATTTACAGGGCTGTTTATCAATGGATATTTCTTAAGGGCGTCATTGTAGTTATTTCTAAAATAATGCGCTAAGAAAAAGTATTTGTTTGCGGAGTATTGCGACGTTTGCAATTCAAATTCATTGAGGGAGGCTCCTCCTTCTGCGTTTACGGTTTTGGTTTCCGATTTTTGCTGCGAGAATACAGAGGTGATGGTGGTTTTACCAAATTGCAGTTTACTTTTAATCCCGAATAAACTTTGGGAGCCAGAAATCAGATTATTGCTAACATCCATACTCACATTCCCCAATTCAATCTTACGTACAATATCGTCTTCTTCTTTCGATTCAAAACCGTCTTGCAGGCTGGTTACTTCATCGACTTTATCGGACACACCAGCTGGTAAGGTAGGGATGAACTCTACTTTTACCATGTTTTGAAAATCGAAGGTAGATTTGGTATCGTAGTTTGCCGACACTTTTAATCGTTCTCCAATCTTAGCTGAAATACTAGCGGTAACTTGCTGATCGAAATCGAACGAAGTACTTTTTCTATTATCTTCAGACAGTTGCGGATTTTCGATATTTTGATACAGCACACCCAATCGCACATCAATGGACCCCTGTGTATTTACTTCTATGGCATTTCCTCCAAAGATAGTTTCGAACAGACTGGAATTCACATAATACGTTGGCAACAAGTTCTTTTGCGCTTCTTTACTTCCTTTTTTATCCTTATTTAGGGCGCTAATTTTCTGCCTATAATATTCCTTCATGTCTTCGTTTAACCGGTATTCTTTATACTCGGTGGTCGACATAAATAAGGGGGTTTTAACTTCGGAGTTTCCTATTTTTTCTTTGATGACATAGCGTTTGCTGTTTTCATCATACTCCACTTCTTTGAGCGCAGGTAGGTCTAAAAACAAACTCCCGTCTTGACCGTTTTTAAAATCATAACGAAGAGGAGGAATGGAATCTGTTGCAGAATCTGTTGCAGGCGTAGTTTGTGCTGACAACGCATTGCTTAACAAGACAACGCATAGCAACAAAAATATACCCCTATATTTTGATCTAAAGTCCTTCAAGTTTAGTTAGAAACTTTTCAATGCTTTTTTAATTAGTTGTTCCACAGAAAGTTCGGCTTCTTGTTTTAATATTTTATCCAAGACTTTTTCCGAGATTTTCCTAGCAAATCCAAGTACTTCCAATGCAGATAACGCTTCTTCTTTGCTGGTATTGTGCACAGGAACTGCATTTTCATCAAAATCAAAGGTTTTTAGCACTTTGTCCTTTAAATCTAAAATTAAACGTTGTGCCGTTTTTGCACCTATTCCTTTAACCGATTGAATCAATGCCACATTTCCAGAGGCAATTGCTTGTTGTATTTCTTCTGACGACATTGAGGAAAGCATCGTTCTGGCAATACTAGGTCCTACCCCAGATACAGAGATTAACAAACGAAATATTTCTCTTTCTAATTTAGAGATAAATCCATACAAGGTATGGGCGTCTTCTTTTATTGAAAGATGCGTATAAATGGTAATGGATTCTTCTGAAGGTAACAAGCCATAGGTATGCAATGAGATATGCAATAAATAGCCTACTCCATGACAATCAACGACAATATATGTCGGATTTTTTTCTACCAATCGTCCTTTTAACTGTGTAATCATAAGTTGTTATTTTTTTATTTCTCTTCGAACTCAAATCGTTCGCAGAAATAAATTCATAGCCTTTATTTTTTTGCTTTGTTCTGAGCATCTATTACGGCCACTGCCGCCATGTTCACCATTTCATCTACACTGGCTCCTAATTGTAGAATATGTGCCGGTTTCTTCAATCCCATGATAATTGGCCCAATAGATTCTATTCCGTTGAGCTCCTTCATCAATTTATAGGAAATATTTGCCGAGTCCAGATTTGGAAACACCAATACATTTGTCTTTTTTCCTGCCAGTTGTGAGAACGAAAATTTGTCTTCCAACATTTCAGCATTCAAGGCAAAGTCAACTTGTATAGGGCCATCCACAATAAGGTCTGGATTTGATTTATGCAAAAGATTGACAGCCGTTTCTACTTTTTGAGATTTTTCTGATTTGGAAGCGCCAAAGTTCGAAAATGACAACATGGAAACAACGGGAGTCATTCCAAACATTTTTACTACATCACTTGTCATTTGTGTAATTTTTGCTAATTGCTTTGGTGTGGGATCTATGTTCACTGTAGTATCGGAAAGAAACATAGGTCCTCTTTTGGTCAGCATTAAGTTACAGGCTGCAATTCTAGAAACTCCGTCTTGCATCCCTAAGGTTTCAAACAAAGGTTTTATGGTACTGGCATAATTACGAGAATACCCTGTAATCATGGCATCCGCGTCACCTTGATTGATCATCATGGATGCAAAGTAGTTGCGTTCACGCATCATTTTTCTAGCCTCGAGCAGGGTTACCCCTCTACGCTGATGTGTTGCCCAATACATATCTGCATAGGCATAACGCTGTGCACGCCTTTCATCTGTTTTAGGGTCGATAATTTCTACCTCTCCTTCAAAACCAATTTCCTCTTTATGTGAAAGTATCATTTCTTTATTTCCCAATAATATTGGAATGGCAATTCCTTCGTCATAAACAATCTGAGCAGCTTTCATCACATTGAGCTGATCAGCTTCGTTAAACACCAATCTTTTTGGGGCCGATCTTGCTCTGTCATGTAGTACACGTACCAATTTACTGCCTGTCCCTAGACGTTCCATAAGTACGTCTTTGTATTTTTCCCAATCCTGAATTGGACTTTTTGCAATGCCAGAATCCATAGCTGCTTTGGCTACTGCTGGTGGAATTTCATAAATTAATCGTGGATCGAATGGTTTGGGAATGATGTAGTCGCGTCCAAATGTTAAGTTAGATTGACCATAGGCCAAGTTCACTTGTTCTGGCACGGTTTTCTTCGCCATATCTGCCAAGGCTAGTGTGGCAGCCATTTTCATTTCTTCATTAATTCCTGTGGCTCTAACATCGAGTGCCCCTCTAAAAATAAATGGAAATCCTAAAACGTTGTTCACCTGATTTGGATGGTCTGAACGTCCTGTTGCCATGATGATATCTTTTCTTGTTTTGATTGCCAAATCGTAATTGATTTCAGGATTTGGATTACACATGGCAAATACAATGGGATCTTTTTCCATAGACAATAACATCTTTGGACTTACAACATCTGCCACCGAAAGTCCGATAAATACATCGGAATTTTTCATGGCATCTTCTAGCGTATAAATATCTTTATCGGTAGCAAACATGGCTTTTTGTTCAGACAGGTTTTCGATATCTTTTCGAATAACCCCTTTGCTATCGCACATGACAATGTTTTCTTTTTTGGCTCCTAAGGCTATGTACAGCAAGGTACAGGATACTGCAGCAGCTCCGGCACCGTTAACTACTATTTGTACCTCATCGATCTTTTTTTCTACAATCTCCAAAGCATTGATCAAAGCAGCTGCAGAGATTATTGCGGTTCCATGCTGATCGTCGTGCATTACCGGAATGTCTAGTTCTTCTTTAAGTCTTCTTTCTATTTCAAAGGCTTCTGGCGCTTTGATATCTTCGAGATTGATCCCTCCAAAAGTAGGTGCAATTGCTTTTACGGTATCTACAAATTTATCGACATCGGTAACATCTACCTCTATGTCAAACACATCTATATCTGCAAAGATTTTAAATAGCAATCCTTTTCCTTCCATCACAGGTTTTCCTGCAAGCGGACCAATATCTCCCAATCCTAGCACGGCTGTACCGTTTGATATTACGGCAACAAGGTTTCCTTTGGATGTATATTTGTAGGCGTTTTCAGGGTCCTTTTCTATTTCCAAACAAGGTTCAGCTACACCTGGTGAATACGCCAAGGACAAATCTCGTTGACTCGCATATTTCTTCGTGGGAACAACTTTGATTTTCCCTGGGGTTGGTTTTGCGTGGTATAAAAGTGCTTCTCTCCTTTTTCTAGACTCAGACATAGATGATTCGTTCAGTTAATAACTGACAAAGATACCTTTTTTAGCGCTAAAATTTTAGTGATTTTTTATTCTTTTAAAAACTCAATATTCCTTGTAAGCCCAGAATATTTTGTTCTTTTTACCGCCGATTTTTGAAAGACTTTTCGAAACACTTCTTCGGTAATTTCGTTCCAGTCCTCTTTAGTCATCTGTAACAAGTCTGGATGTGGTTGAAAAAGGGGTTCACTGTGTGGTTTTGAAAAACGATTCCAAGGGCAAACATCCTGACAGATATCACAGCCAAACATCCAATCGTCGAATTTTCCTTTTTCAGAAGCTGGCAATTCGTTTTTTAATTCTATGGTAAAATAGGAAATACATTTGCTACCGTCTACGGTATTGTTTGGCAAGATTGCTTGCGTAGGACAGGCATCTATGCATTTGGTACAGGTTCCACAATGATCTGCCGAAAATGGCGTATCCACCTCCAATTCTAAGTCCAAAATCAACTCTGCTAAAAAGAAAAAAGACCCGTGTTCTTTTTGAATCAACAAACTATTTTTACCATTCCAACCCAAGCCCGATTTTTGAGCCCAAGCGCGCTCTAATACCGGTGCTGAATCTGTAAAAGCCCTTCCTGAAACTTCGCCAATTTCTTCTTGTATATAGGCCAGTAATGTTTTGAGCTTGTCTTTGATTACATGATGATAATCCTGTCCATAAGCGTATTTTCCAAGTTTATAACTATCATCTGTTTGTAGTTCTTCAGGGAAATAGTTATAACTCAATGAGATAACCGATTTGGCATCAGACACCAACAAACGAGGGTCCAACCGCTTGTCAAAATGATTCTCTAGATATTGCATTTCTCCTTGATAGCCTTTCTTCAACCATTCCTCTACATTTGGTGCTTCTTCTTCCAAAAATTTTGCCTCAGAGATTCCAATACTGGTAAACCCCAAAGACAAAGCTTTGTTTTTTATAAGTGTGGTATGTTGTTGTTTTGAATTCAAAGTAAAACAAAAATAGGGATATAATGAACAATTAGCAATCTTGTCCGCCACAACCGAGTGAAGATGGAGAACAATTAGTAATGAAAAACGAGTAACGAGAAACGGACAACGAAAAACACCCCATTGCCTAACACCTAAAAAACATGGTTAATTGATATTAAATAGTTAGTTTTGCTGAAAGGTTTATTTTATGCAGCTTCAGGTGTTACTTTTTGGTATTGTATCGGATTTGATTGGTGAAAACGAGGTTTCTTTTATTTTTTCTGGAACTACAGTGGCAGATTTTAAAAAAGAGCTCAACACTTCTTATCCTCAATTGCAGAACTACAACGCCTATGTAATTGCCGTAAATGAATCCTATGCAAATGACGATCAAGTCTTGCTAAATGCGGATGTGGTTGCCATAATTCCGCCGGTGAGTGGAGGATGATCTAGAAGTTCTTTGTTTTGAGTTTTAAGTGTTTTGGTTTTATTTGAACGTTTACTATCGCACCCCAAAGATGAATCCATCAACTCAAGCAAAAAACAAAGCATTGTAATACTATTTTATCACACAGAGAAGCATAGATTTAAAATTCAACACTAAAAACAATCCTCTCTTATGAATTCCATTTCTATCAAACTTACATCGGAAAAACTTTCTTTACAGGAGTGTTATGATTTTGTAGACGACCCAACTTGTGGTGGGATCGATGTTTTTGTGGGTACGGTTCGAAATCAGACACAGGAAAAATCGGTGAAATTATTGGATTTTTCTGCTTATGGCCCAATGGCTGTCAAGGAGATGAATAGCATTGCCGAACGTGCTTTGGACAAGTTTGAGGTTCATAAAATTGCGATTCACCACGCAGAAGGCGTATTGCAAATTGGAGATATTCCTGTTATCATTGCAGTTTCTGCTGCCCATAGAGCTGCGGCTTTTGAGGCTTGTCAGTTCGCAATAGACAGCTTAAAAGAAACGGTTCCCATCTGGAAAAAAGAACATTTTGAAGATGGTGAGGTTTGGGTAAATGCACATCCTTAAGGAGTTAGTATGTCTTGCAGGTTTTGGCGTCATGCAGTCTTGCCTAATGCCTGATGCCTGATGCAAACCTAAATAATCTCCATCTTTTTCAATAAGAAAGAAGCATTCCTGTTTTGGCAAATTCCTTTTTTGAGTGTATAATCGAAATGCAATGCATCGTTCACGATGCGAGCATCGAAAAAATAGTTTTGAATTTGCGGGTAATCTTTTTCAATCTCACACAAGCTTAAATCGTGGGTTGCTATGATTCCCGTAGCATTCGATTTCACCAATTTCTCCACGAATTTTTGGGAACCTACTGCTTTGTCTGTACTATTGGTTCCTTTAAGAATCTCATCGAGCACTATAAAATAATGTTCGGTTTCTAAACTATCTACAATATACTTCAATCGTGTCAATTCCGAAAAGAAATAAGAGCTATCATCTGCTAAAGAATCGCTGGTACGCATACTGGTGATTAGTTTTACAGGTCGGTATTGCTGTTCTTGCGCGCAGACAGGCAGCCCTATGTTTGCCATTACCAAATTCAAGGAAACAGCACGAAGGAAAGTACTTTTCCCTGCCATATTCGCACCGGTAACAATTAGAAATTCTTGGTTGTCTATACTACAATCACTGCACACTCTTTTTGTTTCTGACAACAAAGGATGTCCTAGCTGTTTTGCATTGAGCACGGCTCCATCCTTCACTATTTCTGGAAATGTAAATTGTGGGTGATTGAAGGCAAAGTTTGCTAGGCAGTTTTGCGCATCGAAGAAAGAAACAACATCGAACCATTTTTCAACATCCTTACGGTAACTTCCCATCCAATTTTCAATTTGCACTGCTTGCTGGATATCCCATAAAAACAAACCATTAGCTACAATGGCAAAAATGATATTATTGCGTTGATCTAAGGCATCTAACAATTTAAAAAACTTCTTAAGTAATGTCGCTACCGAGCGCCCTTCTGAATGAATCGCAAGGTGCTTTGTTCGCAGTATTTTTGAAGTAAAACTAGTTTCTTCTAGTAACTCTAACAGTTTGTAGTATTGCTGAAACGTTGCCTTTGCACGGGTAGCGCCGTTGTACAATTTTGAAACTTTACCTAGATAAATCCCTGTAAGCCCCATTCCTAAAAAGAACCAAATAAGCAAATGAGAAAACAACAAATAATTAAAACTCACAGCCACAATAATCGCTATCGAAATTATGGAAAACATTTTTGACAATACACCCATAAAATTCGGAAAAGCCATGGGGTAACCTTGCATCCATTTGACAATTTCATTTGGAGTTATCTCAGTTTTAATCAAACTCGCTATAGCCCAAAATCGTTGCCTCCAGAGAGGTTTATCGGCCAGTTCTTTTATGCTCTCTTGTTTGTCTTCTACTTCTGAAATACAATTTGATTTCAGCAGTTTTACATAATAGGCTTCTCCTGCTTTTGTTCCGGTTCTATTGGTATATTGAAAGAAGGAACGCTTACCGAACAAATCTATATCAAGACTATAAGCATGTGTTGGGTCTTGGTAGGATTTTCCTGTAGACAGATAACTATAGTTTCCTTCCAATACATCAATTTCAGTAGTATTGCAACGTAGCAATGCCGTTAGCAATTCTTTCTGCGATTTTACCTTAAAATATTTTTTTAGCAACACAAGGAATGCAATGCTACCAACACCTCCTAATGTCAATATCAAATTCACGTTGCCAGCAAAATAATACAGACAAAATACGGTGCCTAAAAATACCGAAAACCTCAGGCTACTGATGGTTCTTAATTGCTTTTTACATGCGAGTAAAGCAGCTTCATGTTTCGCTTTTTCAGCAGCATAAAATTGAATCGGGTTCTGTGACATGGAAGGCAAGTGTTAAAAAGACTTTATTTTAAAGCACATAATAGTGGTCCATAGCTATTTTTTCTGGGATATCTTTTTCATCTAATAGCTGTTTGATGTTTATTTCAATGGTTCTAGCAATACTAGTGACTGGTGTATCCGAGGGTTTGTTTTCAAAAGGGTCTTGGATAGCAAGTGCAATTTTCTCCAATAAAAAGAAGGGTAGTGAGATAAACATCAGCAAAGGAATTTCGTATACCGTATGCAAGTCTGTCAATGAAAAGGAAAGTGATATCAAAAATATATAGATAAATAGATGCAAGGTCAATCGATATGTTTTCGGGAAATAGGTGTTTTTAATACGCTCAGCTTTACCCATTGAGGCACACAAATTCACTAAGGTTTGATCGATTTGCACTTGTTGAAAGTCATTTATTTTTTTCGCCTTATGTAATTGCAGCACATCGCGAGTTTGCAAATCTAACAATGTAAGTGGGATGTTCTGACTTTCTTTTAATTGTTCAAAATCTTCAGTTGAAATGAATGGTTTAGCAGCTCCCAAGGCGTCTAATTTCCGCAGCGCTTCGCCTAAACCATAACACCATGCTATTTGCCTTAAACCCATATTCTGAACTATTTCTTTATCTGAAGAATTCGTAAAGTTTTTTAGTTGAACAACTAGGGTTCTAGAGTCATTTACAATGGCTCCCCAAATTTTGCGTGCTTCCCACCAACGGTCATAGGATTGTGCTAGTTTAAAAGAAAGAAGCAAGGCAATAGCGGTTCCTAAAAATGCTCCAATAGACACTGGGATCGTTAAGCCTTTTAGGTAGTTTGACAAGATAAAAACAAAGGTAGAAAATAGGGTCACGGTAAGCATGTCCCACCTAATAATTCTAAACCAATAACGTAATGGAACTCTTTTTTCTAATATCATACCTGCTTTTGTTTTGTCCTAAGATACAATTCTCTGGAGATTCTTCTTCTTTTTTAAGAACCTATTTCTTTTTTAACTTGTGTAAATTCATCAGGAGTATTCACATTCCGAATCAAACTATCCTCTACTTCCACAATTTCTACATCCGAGTTGATTAGTATTTTTCTCGGACATGAATACCCTTGTGACAAGTAGTTTAATAATATTGGATATGACTTTGGTTCCCATATGGTGATTAAAGGCTCCATAAATTTGGCTTCTTTACCTTTGATGGCTGTGGCAATTTTCTTAGGGTTTCGTTTCGAAAGCAACAGTTGTATCAATTCTTTGTTTACATAAGGAAGATCGGTTGCCAATACTAAATAAGCCCGATTTGGATTCTTCATAAAGGCTGAACAGATAGCGCCAAAAGGGCCCAATCCAACAAACGCATCCGATATGGTGTTAGGATTGTCTAGGTTTTGATTGTTTCGAACGGACAGATACGTCTGTAATCCTTCCGCTTCTATCAATTGCACTGCATAGTCGCTTTGTGGCACACCGTAGTATTCGAGTTGTGCTTTGTCGGTTCCCATACGCGTGCTTTTTCCTCCTACCAAAACAAGTCCATCCAAACCAGCTACCGATGCGTGAGTTATTTTTTCAATATGATTTGCAATGGCGGCTACGTCAGTTATATCATAAATCGGAAGTTCGCGAATATTGGCGTCTTTTTCTATGAGGCAATCGAACGGTTCAAGTTCAGCTGAAACCCGAATAAAAAATTGTATGTCGCCTAATTGATCGATTCTCTTTGCTATGGAATTCTCTTTTTCTGCATCCAAAAAGACAATTTGTTTGCTCGCAGGAAAATGATTTCCATTGACACAGATGAGGTCATAAGGAGCGAAGTGAATTCGATCGTTAAATTTATTCATTTCTAGATTGGTGGCGATATGCGTATCACCAGACGCATGAAAGGTATAGGTATCAAAAACAGGTGCTGTATTGTCTTTGCCATGCGATGCATCGACATATACCGTTTTATACTTATCCGCCAATCGCTTGCTAATTTCAGCTACCATTCCTGATATAACACTGCATTTTACGCCTACAAAAGACAGTTCATTGGGTCCAAATTCTCCATTGTTTTTCAAGGTGAGTTTTGCGTGTTTTCTGTGTTTTTTTTGCATGCTATTATTTGTTTGTGATGTCTGACTTCCCTCCTTTTTTTTCTAGGAGTACAACTTCTTCAATTTTCATTTTTTGAGAAACCGATTTACACATGTCGTAGACGGTAAGTGAGGCTACGGAAGCGCCTGTCAATGCCTCCATTTCAACTCCTGTTTTACCTTCTATTTTTACGGTACACAGTATTTCGATGTGCGTTTCGCTCGTTATTTTGATTGCGACATCTACACCGTGAATAAGCAAGGGGTGGCACATCGGAATTAAATCTGACGTCTTTTTTACAGCTTGAATTCCCGCTATGATTGCGGTTTGAAATACAGGACCTTTTTTGGTACTGAGTTCATCTCCTTCAAATAAAGATATTATTTCTGCTCCTAAAAACATAGTCGCCCTCGCAGTCGCCTGTCGCTTTGTTACTGACTTCCCCCCTACATCAACCATTTTTGGTTGTTTGTCTTTATTTAAATGTGTAAAATCCACTTTGTTCGTTTTTAGTATTAAGTATTAAGTAAAAATATGGAATTTCATCCAACCTCAAATCAAAACTAAAAACTCCGATACCTCAGTATCGGAAATACATTTCCTTTTTTAAATTCAGTTTGCTCCATAGGTAATATTAAAAACGCATCTGCTTTTACTAAGTTCGCCAAATCACCAGAACCATTTCCTGTTACTGGAGCTGCTTCTATTTCTCCTTGGTTTTGCTCTAATTTCACTTGCAAGAAATAGGTCATCTGTGGCTTAAAGCTAATATCCTCCTTTAGGACAGCATATTCTTTTTTAACTTCCACCCCTATACTGGCTTTGTACCATGGGTAAAAATACTGCAGGCAGTTTACATAAGTAGATACTGGATTTCCCGGAAAAGCAAATACTGTAGCTTGTCTTCCTCCATTAGCAGCTTGTAATTCTCCAAACCAAAATGGTTTTCCTGGGCGTTGTTTGACTTTGTGAAATAATTTTTTGACACCAAGGTTGTCTAATACTTCAGGAATAAAATCAAACTTTCCTTTGCTTACAGCTCCACTAAACAGCAACACATCGTACTGCTCAAAACAGCTTTCTATTTCATTCGATAAACTTGATTTGTCATCTCCAATATGCCTGGTTTCAGCAGTTATACCTAAGGCAAGTAATAGTGACTGAAGACTGTATACATTACTTCTTCTGATTTGATGCGCCAATGGGATTTCATGTACTTCTACCAATTCGTCACCGGTAGAAATAATGACTACTGTTGGCTGTTTGGCGACTTTGATAGCTGATTTTCCAACGGTTGCCAATACACCAATTTCTGCAGCGGTAATTTGTGTGTCTTCATTGATAAGAACATCTCCCTTCTTTTTATCTTTCCCTTTCAGATGCACATTTTGCATGTGTTTTACAGAGGTGATAGACACGGTTGCTTTTCCATTTTCAAGGTCAACTTGTTCGTAGGGAATAACTACATCTGCGCCTTCGGGCAATACCGCTCCCGTCATAACTTCAATACAACTATCTATTCCTTTTTTCACCAATTGAGGACTTCCAGCGGCCTGTATTCCTTCAATAGTGAAGGTACGCAATCCTTTTTCAAAGCTAGATGCAGAAACAGCGATACCATCCATACAAACTCTATTGAAAGGAGGAAAATCTTGATCTGCACAAATCGTTTCTTTTAGCGTACGACCATGTGCTTCCATGAGTGAAACATGCTCTACCCCAAAGCTTCTTATTTTCGATTGAATAATTTTGCTGGCTTCCTCTACGGTTATCATATTATTTTTATTTCTGGCGTTTTCCTTTACTTACAATTATTTTTAACACTGATAAGCCGTAAGCCATGAGAAGTGTTTGATACAGTACCCAAAAATATATATTCCTAAAATTCAGTTGAAACGGATGTTTTGTTTCTCCAAAAAAAGCGACATCAATATCTCCTTTTGTAAATTGCCAAAAATAGAACCCTCCAATAAAAACAAGTAGTGTAATTCCTATATTTAAAAATCCGAATATTGCTTTCTGAACTACGGTTTTTCCTTCTTGAAAAGAAAATTTCAGATAGTGAATGTTCGCATATAAAAAGACGAAAAACACTGGAAAAAGAACCGTAACTGGAAAATAGTAAGCCCCTTCTTTTTTAGGTATTTGAATTTCTTTCGTCAAGTCAAAATTAGAAAACACCAATAAGGAAACAATGGCAAGTAATAATAGTATCGTTATTTTCTTGGGTGTTTTTTTAAAGCTCATCATTTTAGTATTTAAACCGCTTGTACTAACCTCCTATAGAGGACATACTTTCGGATACGTTTTTATTTTTTACACGATTGGCTTCTGCTACAAATCCATCTTTAGGCTTTTTGGCTACCAAATCGATAAACAATTGTTTTAATTCGTCGTCACTTGCCCCTTTTCTCAAGAAATCGCGAATGCTAAATACGCCTTCGTCAAACAGACAGTTTTTCAACAACCCTGTAGCGGTTATTCGTATGCGATTACAGTCATGACAAATGGTACGTGTATAAGCCGGAATGACCCCTACAGTACCTGCAAATTCTTTTATCCCAAATCCATGCGAAGTACTCGATTTGGGGACAGGTAATTTTTCTAAATTAGGATATTCTTTTTTAATTTCTTGTAATATTCTGTTGTAATTCCAAACCTCTTTAGTACTTCGTTCTCCAACTCCATTAAAAGGCATTTCTTCGATAAAGCGAACTTCGACATTGCTGTGTTCTGTCAAGGCCACAAAATCATTGATTTCATGTGTATTGACACCAGACTGCACTACTACATTCAGTTTCAATCTCAAACTACTCTTTTCAAGTAATTTGTAGGTATTCCAAACTTTATCATATACGTCTCGTCGCGTAATTTTAGCAAAAGACTCTGAATTCAAACTATCAATACTCAAGTTTACGGTCTTTATTTTAGAAGCTTCTAATGCTGCTATGTGTTCAGCGATTAAGGCACCATTCGTTGTTATGTTGATAGCATCTAGCTTGTCGTTAAAGGACAGCATTTTAATAAAGTCAATAAAATTTTTCCGAACGAAAGGTTCTCCACCTGTAAGCCTTACCTTATTCACCCCCAGTTCAGACAAGACTCGGGTAATTCTATACATTTCCTTAAATGTGAGTAATTCTTTACGTTCTACGATGGCCGCTCCCATTGCAGGCATGCAGTAGGTACATCTCAGATTGCAACGGTCTGTAACCGCCAATCGAAGATAGGTAATTTGTCGCCCAAAAGAGTCTACCAATGTATCCATATACAGCTATTTGCAGGCTGTAAAGTTCTAACAAAAAGAAGTAAGAACAAAATAATTAACCAATTAAACCATGAAAGTATGCCATACCAATAAATGTGCGGTTCAATAACAAAATAAACCTCTTCCGCATATTTTTACAAGACTGTAGCTACATAGCTGCTAATGGTTTGAGTAGCACCTATGCTCGATACAATATAGTTTTTTGAAATTGCCCCTTTTTTTAACCTCAACGCTTCATCCTCTTTGAGTTCTGTAAGCAATTTATTCAGCGTTTTCTGATCGTCAGTTACAGTACACCCATTCAATTGTACTAAATCTTGAGCTTCCTTAAATTTTACGAAATTAGGTCCAATCACAATGGGAATTCCAAAGGTTGCCGGCTCCAATATATTGTGTATGCCACTTTTTGTATAACCTCCACCAACATAGGCCACATCTGCATAGCTATATATCTTGGTCAGTAGACCAATCGTATCAACTACCAATACTTGATAATCTTCTAACTTCTTGCCGTCCTTTTCAGAATAAAACACCACTTTCTTTCCCAGTTTCTCTTTTAACAACTGCAAGGCCTCAGTTTTGATGTTATGAGGTGCTATGATTATTTTCTCGGCAGAATGCATTTGCGACATTATATAGTTCACCAACAAGTCTTCATCTTCCTGCCACGTACTCCCTGCAACCAATACATAGGAATCACCGACAAATGCTTGAACAAAATCTAAATTGTTGTCCTGCTTCAAGATTTCATATACGCGGTCGAAACGAGTGTCTCCGCTGATTGTTACATTTTCGAAACCAATACGATTGAGAAGATATCTAGAATTCTCATCTTGCACAAAAAAGTGTGAAAAACTATTTAGTTTACGTTGCATCCACCCTCCATAAAATTTAAAGAACAGTTGATTTTCTCTAAAGATTCCTGACACAAGTAAGGTAGGAATGTTCTGTTTTTTAAGCTCAGACAAGTAATTCGGCCAAAACTCATATTTTACAAAAAGAACCACCGACGGGTGTACACTTTCAACGAATTTCCTCGCATTTCCAGGGGTATCTAACGGAAGATATACAACTATATCTGCTAATGGGTAGTTTTTCTGAACTTCATAACCTGAGGGCGAAAAAAAGCTGAGTACTATTTTATGTTTCGGATATTTTATTTTGCTGTCAGCTATTAGTGGCCTTCCTTGTTCAAATTCTCCCAAGGAAGCACAGTGTATCCAAATGACTTTGTCTGATACTTTTATATGCTTTTCCAGTTCAGAAAACACATGCTTACGCCCTTGTGTAAACAGTTTTAGTTTTGGATTAAAAACAGCCAGTAGCTTAAGAATACTACTTAAAATATAGGTAATGATATTGTATAAAAAATGCATGCAGTAAATGTACGAAGTAATTGGCAATGAACAATTGGCGATCTTGTCCGCCGAAACGCAGTGAAGGAGGAGAGCAATTGGTAATGAATAATTGAAATTTCAAAAACAGTGAAAGATGAGTTATATTTCAATAATTTTTCTTATTCAACACAATAAACAAGAAAACTCCCTACCGATTGGAAGGGAGTTTTTAAAGATTAAAAAATCTTATTTCTTAAGCCTCAAATGCTTCGATAGAAACATAAGACCTATTGTCTTTTTTCTTTGTAAATTTCACAACACCATCAACTTTAGCGTGTAAAGTATGATCTTTCCCCATGTAAACATTTTCACCTGGGTAGTGCTTTGTTCCTCTTTGACGAATCAAGATATTTCCTGCGATTGCAGCTTGTCCTCCAAATATTTTTACACCTAGACGTTTCGATTCTGATTCTCTACCATTCTTCGAACTTCCGACACCTTTCTTATGAGCCATAATATTTCGGTTTTAATTCCTATTTAATAAAACAGGTATAGTTTATTTTTTATCTTCTTTTTTAGCTGCTGCTTTTTTAGCTGCTGGCTTTTTAGCTGCTGCTTCTTTTTTAGGAGCTGCTGCTTTTTTAGCTGCTGGTTCTTTTTTAGGAGCTGCTGCCTTTTTAGCTGGCGCTTTTTTAGCTACTGCTTTTTTAGGAGCTGCTGCTTTTTCTTCTGCAACTTCTTTTTTAGCGGCTGCTTTTTTCTTAGTACCACCTACAGCGATACTATCGATTTGGATTTCAGTTAAGAACTGACGGTGTCCGTTCTTTTTCTTGTATCCTTTTCTACGTTTCTTTTTGAAAACGATTACTTTATCACCTTTAAGGTGACCTAATACTTTGGCCGTTACTTTGGCTCCTTCTATAGCTGGGGCGCCAATAGTTACTTTTTCACCTTCACCTACTAAAAGAACGTTGTCAAAAGTTACTTTTGCTCCTTCTTCTGATTGTAAACGGTGTACGTAAACTTTTTGGTCTTTCGCTACTTTAAACTGCTGCCCTGCTATCTCTACAATTGCGTACATATGTTTGTATTTAAATTTTGTTTTGTTTAAAACGAGTGCAAATATACTTCTTTTTCAGCAATAAACAATACTTAACACACAAAATAATTCTGTACAAAAAACACAACTTCAGATAGCTAGGTTTCACTCATGTTTATAATAGAAACAAATTGTTTTTTCTATGAAAACACATTAAATACCTCAAATTAACACTTCAATTCTTATATTTACCATTGTATGAAAATAAGACTTCCTAAATATCTGTTTTTAATTCTTTGTTTGGTGTCTGTATATACCTTCGCTCAAAAAACGCAAACCAAAACTGTTTCAGAAGTTATTGACACTTATTTCCAGGCAATTGGGGGTAAAGAAAAGGCCTTACAAATTGACACGTTTTCTTCAATTTCCATAGGTACATTAAACAGCCGTGAAATACAATTGGAAAAAAAACTAATGCTTCCGAACTTGTATTATACAGCAATGAAGTCTGAAGATCAAATCCTTTCAACAAGTGTCTTCAACGGAAAAAAAGGAAAGACAACCCAAGGCAGTTCTGAACAAAAAATGGGCCGAAACGAAACTAAAACACTCAAGAAAGGGCGGAGTATTTTTCCTGAATTTAATTATTACCATACTGCAAAATACAGAGGTATTCAAAAGGCAAGCAACGAAGATTGTCACGTTCTTGAAATTGGAAATTCAAGAATTTTTTATTCAACCAAAACAGGATTAAAAGTAAAAGGAACTAGTACTCAAGAGAAAGATGACGAACTGTTTATACAACATTTGTATTTTTCAAATTATGTCGAAATTGAAGGGCTTCTTTTCCCTTCTTGTCTTGTTCTTGAGGTAGGCACCAGTAAGATTGAGTTTTTAACACGTAGTCTTTCACTCAATACCGATGTCACAGAAAAAGATTTTGATCTTTAAAATTTTGTTGCGTTGTTCAGCATTACAAAGTCGGCAAGCACCATAGCAGTCATTGCTTCGACAATAGGAATTGCTCTTGGCACCACACAAGGATCATGACGCCCTTTTCCCATCATCTCTACTTCATTCCCTTCAGAATCGATTGTCATTTGTTTTTGAATCAGGGTGGCAACAGGCTTAAATGCTACTTTAAAATAAATATCCATTCCGTTACTTATTCCTCCCTGAATACCTCCTGAATGGTTTGATTTTGTAGAACCATCACTATTGAATATATCATTATGATCACTTCCTCTCATAGCAGCGCCTTCAAAGCCACTTCCATACTCAAAACCTTTTACCGCATTAATAGACAGCATTGCTTGTCCTAATGCAGCATGTAATTTATTGAAAACAGGTTCTCCTAAACCAACAGATACATTTTGAACTACACAGGTAACGACACCACCAACAGTATCTCCTTGCTTTTTAATTTTAGAAACATAGTCGATCATTTCTTCTGCCTTTACAGGATCAGGACATCTTGCTATATTCGTTTCGATTGCATTAAAATCCAATTCTTGGTAAGGCGTGTCTACAGAGATTGTACCAATTGCAGAAGTGTATGCATTGATTTGTATGTTTGGAATTACCTGTTTTGCAACAGCGCCTCCTACTACCCAGTTGGCAGTTTCACGAGCCGAAGTCCTACCTCCTCCTCTATAATCTCTGTTACCTTCATACTTTTTATCATACGTATAATCTGCATGAGACGGTCTGTATGTTTTTGCTATATGAGAATAGTCGTGAGATTTCTGATTGGTGTTCTCAATAACAAAACCTATAGAAGCTCCGGTGGTTTTTCCTTCAAATATTCCTGAATGAAATTTAACCGCATCTGGTTCTTTACGCTGTGTAACAATTTTTGATTGCCCTGGTTTTCTCCTGTCCAATTCTTTTTGAATAGCCTCCAAATCAAGTGCAATCCCAGGAGGACATCCATCGATTACACCCCCTATTGCTGGGCCATGAGATTCACCAAAAGTGCTTACTTTAAAGAGTTTTCCAAAAGAATTTGACATAAAAAAAATTTTCGCAAAGTTAGAAAAAAGTTTACAATTTACACCCTAAAAACACGCTTATAAAATGATTGATTTTTAAAGAATACAATTAGAGCATTCGCTATTCGTTTCATAAATCTTGAATACCGCTTAACCTTATGATTTTAAACTTTTGTGTTGTAATATCAAATAGTACTGCAATCCAAACAACAAGGCCCCTGATAATAAATGTACGGTTTGGGTTCCAAATGGAAAATCGCTATAATACATTAGAATCCCAGAAAGGATTTCAAAACCGAGTAATATCAATATCCATTTTGGTATTTTAAATTCTAGTTTTGCCACTTCATTTTTATAAAAAATAAAAAGATTGACTAACACGATTAATATTGAAAAGGAGCGATGGATGTAAAACTTTAAACTCGGATTATACAAACTCATCTGTTTGTTTTCAAAACCGAATAGTTTAACTTGGGTATCAACAAATTGTCTTACTTGTGTTCCTAAGGCTATTTGAATTAGGGATAAAACTGCCGAAATTACAAGAACGACTTGAAAAACCCTGTTGTATTCTTTTTTCACTATTGACTTGCCATCAAACAAATGCAACAATTTGAGTAATAGTGCAATTATAAGCAAACCTGCCACCATATGAATGGTAATTACCGATGGCTTTAAGAAGGAATCGATAACTGTTTTTCCCAACCAAGCTTCAAACAACATTAGAAAAAAGGCGGCAAAGGACAGGAATACGATTCGCTTATCCTCTCTCCAAAATTTAGTAGACACGACAATCAAGAACAAAAAGAAAATACCCGACACCGCAGATGACAGCCGGTTGATATATTCTGTCCACGTATGATATACATTAAAGATGGCATAGTCATGTTTTGTATAGGCATTCCAATTTTCAGTTTTAAAATGTTCAGAAGTCTGTATTGTTTCGTTCGCTACAAAGAGCGCTTCATCTCGAATGATAATCACGCCTTTTTCGAATTTTGAATTGGGTTGCCATTGCAATTGTGCGACATCTGTGGGTGGAATATAATATCCGAAACATTTAGGCCAATCTGGACATCCCATACCTGCTCCCGTCATACGCACGACAGAGCCTGCAATAAATATGACATAAACCGAGATCAGTGCTGTTTTAATTAGTACTTTAAAATAGTTCTTCAAAGCCTTCTTTTTTTTAGACGTTTTACAAATACAAAAATAGGCAATCTTTGTTCAGAATAAAAGCAGTGTACTTCAAAAAAAAGCCTCAAAATGCGAAAACATTTGAGGCTATTTAGTGAGGGTATTCGATTTGATTTTTTAAGCTGCTTTTTTAGTTGCACATTTTGCCTTGCACTCGGCAGTTGCTTCTGCACATTTTCCACAGTCTTTTTTAGTGCAGGTATCACTGCATTTCTTTGCACACGATTTCTCGCCTTTTGCACAACACGCTTTTTTCGTTGCACATTTTTCTTTACATGCCGCGGTTGCTTCTGCACATTTTTCAGAATCTTTTTGAGTACAGTCTGCGCTACATTTCTTTACACATGATTTCTCGCCTGTTGCACAGCCTGTTTTTTTAGCGTCACATTTTGCTTTGCATTCTGCTGTGGCCTTTACGCATTTTGGACAATCTTTCGTTGTACAGTCTTTACTGCATTTCATTTCACATGATTTCGCTCCTTCTGCACAACAAGCCTTCTTGGCTTCTTTTACACAGCAAGCCTTCTGACAGTCTTTTTTACAACTTTTGTGCTGTTCAGTTTGTGTTTCTACTTTTTTGCTTTTTGTTTCTTTGCAAGAAACCGTCATGGTTGCAATAATCACAACAGCTATTAATCCTTTTATAAGTTTCATAATTTAATGATTTATCGTTCTACAATGCTTTTTCTTTGATTTCTGTAGTGGTATATAACTCACCATTTCCGATAGAAGCAATTTTCTGTGCAATCTCTTCTTTTGATATTTCATTGGCATCAAAAACAAACTCTCCTATTTTATTCTCAAAACTTACAGTTACTGAGGTTACGCCTTCAGTTTTTGAAAGTTTAGACTCTATGGTTTTAGCGCAACCAATCTGACAAGTCATTCCTTCAATTCCAATCGAAACTTTTTGCAGATTCACAATTGCATGAGAAACCTCTCGGTGTGAAGGTTCAGTTTTAGGCTTTTCTTTACAAGCCACGACAAATGCCCCTAATAGGACTGTCAAACAAATTAACTTTATTAATTTCATAATCGTATCTTTAAACGCTTGCAATGTATAGAGAATCTTGGAATTATCCGAACTTTTACCCCTTTTTAACAGTATGCTATGAAAAATAACAAATGGTTTTACCTTATTCTGCTCTCACTTATTTGGGGCAGTTCTTTTATTTTAATGAAAAAGGCACTTATTGGTCTAAACCCAATAGAAATTGGTGCCTTTCGAATTCTAATTGCTGGTGTAATTTTGCTTTTCATCGGGATTAAAAGACTAAAATCAATCGAAAAAAAATTATGGAAGCCACTGGCTATTGTTGCATTTATTGGTACTTTTTTTCCTGTATTTTTGTTTTCTTATGCAATTTCAGAAATAGACAGCGGTATTGCAGCGGTGCTGAATTCGCTCACGCCAATCATCACCATGTTACTAGGCGCCTTCTTTTTTAATTTTTCGTTTACAAAAAAACAAGTAACTGGAATTGTTTTAGGCCTTTTTGGCACATTGATCTTACTGTACCGAAGCGCAATCGAAAACCCATCAAAAGAGTATCAGTACGCCTTCTTGATACTCATTGCAGCTTGTGGTTATGGTTTTAGCGTAAATTTCCTCAAAAGAAAACTTTCTACTATTGACAGCCTTAGTATCACGACGGCTACTTTTACTATGCTGCTTCTACCCGCTATGATTGTTCTTATATTTTCAGGTTTTTTCAACAACGAATTCTCGGCTGAAACTCTTTACACTTCTCTGGGATATGTGTTTCTTTTGGCGGCTTTTGGTACGAGTATGGCCATGTTACTATTTTATCGATTGGTTCAAATCTCAAGCCCTGTTTTTTCAACTTCAGTAACGTATTTGATTACTGTTGTTGCTGTGATATGGGGCGTGCTAGATGGTGAAAAAATAAGTGCAATCCAATTTCTTGCCTCCATTGGTATTATTGCAGGTGTAATTATGGCACAAAGAAAATAGGTGTATGGTTATTTTGCTTTGTTTACTTTTCCTTCATTGGCTTTGACAAAGGAAGCCCAACCACTATAGTTTTTGCCCTTCACCACAACTCCACTATTGTAAAAATGACAAACTGCAGCAGCCAAGCCATCGGTAGCATCTAAGTTTTTGGGAAGTGATTTTAACTGTAGGACACTTTGTAACATCAAAGCTACTTGCTCTTTAGAAGCATTTCCATTACCCGTAATTGCCATTTTTATTTTTTTCGGTAAATATTCGGTAATTGGAATCTCTCTCGATAATCCAGCTGCCATTGCCACCCCTTGTGCTCTACCCAATTTCAACATGGACTGAACGTTCTTCCCAAAAAAAGGTGCTTCGATAGCAATTTCATCCGGATGATAGGTATCTATCAATTCTATCGTTCTCTCAAAGATCAGTTTCAATTTGGTATAGGGATCGTCGTATTTTTTTAAAATAAGCTCGTTCATTTGAATGAACTCCATCTTTTTCTTCACAACCTTAATAAGGCCAAAACCCATTATCGTGGTACCTGGATCTATTCCTAATATGATGCGTTCATTACTCAAATTTATTTGTCGATTAAAGGGTTGGTTTCTAAAAAAAGCAATATTCTTTACTAATTATTCCTCGTTTCTCTTTTCTTTGTATCTTGGAACGAAGATAAAAAAAATACAAGTACACGCCTCGAGATGTCATGAATATTAGTAGGGTTAAACATTTCAAAGTTTTTCAAAGCAAACCATTGGTCCTCTCTGTGAAATCTGCCATTGTTTTGGGGGCACTCTTTATAATGTATTTCAAACTTGAAACGCTCCCTTCTTTTCTCATGTATATGCATACAAGTACTTTTTTTATGATGCTTCTTTTTTCTGTCTTGAATTGGCACCTTGAAGTCTTAAAATGGAAAGCTTTAGTAAAAACCATGCGAAATATTTCTTATTCAGAAGCACTCAAACAAAGCTTGGCAGGCCATACAACGGCAATTGTGACACCCAACAAACTAGGCGAATATGGAGCAAAAGCTTATTTTTATAAAAATGATAATCCTAAAAAAATAATGGGTCTGAATTTTATTGCCAATGCCCATCAACTTTTAGCGACGCTGTTTTTTGGGTCTTTTGGTTTGTATTATTACCTACAACAGCATGCACAATTACCATTTCATTCTCAGTCCGTTATCGTATTTTATGGTGCTTTTATATTCCTTGGATCAGTTTTTATCCTTAAAACAAAATCAGGTAAAAAATTCCTATATCATTTTAGGGAAATCGGCTTAAAAACGCATTTATTAACGGCTTTGTATGCGCACATTCGCTATATAGTATTTTCAACACAGTTCTTTTTGATACTTAATTCTTTTGAACCTGAAATAGCATATTTGCAGGTAGCTCCCGTTATTTGGTGTATGTATTTAATCGCTTCTTTTATTCCTACTTTTTCTATTATCGATTTTGCCATAAAGGGATCAGTGGCTCTGCTGTTATTTTCTTCTTTTCCCGTTGAAGAATTCAGTATTATAAGTTCCGCTTTGTTAATGTGGGCTTTTAATTTCGGCATTCCTGCTTTTTTGGGTATGTATTTTATATCCCGTGCACGTCCTTATAAAAGAACTTCCATATGATCGTATTTATCATTTGCCTTATGTTGACGTATTGTGTGTTGCTCTTCTATCTATATATGGGGCTTGAACAAAGCACCACTCATGAAGCTGAAATGCATCCCCAAAAAAACAACTTTTCAATTCTAATACCCTTCCGAAATGAATCTGAACACCTACCCATTCTCTTACAAAGTCTTTCAAAACTAAATTATCCGACATCACATTTCGAAGTCATCTGTATTGATGATCATTCAGATGATAATTCATCACGGTTAATTACTAATTTCAAAGAAAGTCATCCGAATTTCCCTATCCGTTTACTAAACAGTAGTATCCCTTCAAAAAAAGCAGCGCTTGAATACGGCATTTCTCACACACAACATGACTGGATTGTCACTACCGATGCCGATTGTATTATTCCATTAAATTGGCTAGAAGCCTATAATACTTTCTTGCAACAAAACGACTCTCATTTTATTGCTGGGCCGGTTAGCTATATTAGTAACGGTTCTTTTTTACAAGCGTTTCAGCATCTCAATTTTTTATGTCTTCAAGGGGTAACCATTGCTACTTTTCAAAAAAAGGTTCCGTTTTTATGCAACGGTGCAAATCTCTGTTTTTACAAACCAACATTTTATGCGCTACACGGCTACGAGGGAAATAAACATATTGCTAGTGGAGATGATATTTTCCTTCTTGAAAAGTTTGCGAAACAAGACATTTCAAAACTGAATTTTTTAGCAGCTACAGACTGCATTGTGCAAACACATCCTCAAAGTACATGGCATTCATTATTTTCTCAACGAATCCGTTGGGCAGCAAAGACCACAGCTGTTCGAAATGTATTGGGAATTTCTACGGGCGGAATAGTTTTCTTCACCAACGCATCAATGTTCATATTACCATTTTTAGACCCCGTTTTAACATGGACCCTTTTTTCCGTAAAGTTTGTAACCGACCTACTATTCCTCATAAAAACAAATCAATTTTACAAAAAGAAAATCCTGGGTATTACTGTGGTAATTAGCGCATTCCTTTACCCTATTTTTTCCACGTCGGTAGTACTTTTGAGTCTAACCAATAGCTATATATGGAAAGACAGGCGTTATAAAAAATAAGGGACGGAAAACGCATTCGTTTAACTAAGATGCAAACAACGACGTGACTAATTCATCAACATGCAACAACAGATAAACAATCGCCACAAGAAGAATCACAAGCAATACTGCTCTTTTCTGATTTGGTCTTTTTCTACGTAGCATTCTACTCATTTGATAAATATTTCAGATTTTACTTAAGCCCATATGGTGGCCAATTTTAAAAATAAAGATACTAAATTTAGTGCAAAAAAAATCAGTTTGCAATGTACAAACTGATTCCTTTTATGTGGTAGATAACCGGTACTACATTTTTTTCATTTGCTGCTTCATCATTGCTATTTGATCTTTTAGCATTCCGTGCTTGTCTAATTTTTTTGCTTCATTCAATAAAGTAGTGGCTTCACGCTTTCTACGTTTGTGCATGGCTACACCCGCTAAGTTTAATTTTGCCATGGCTACATCGTGATCCATAGAGAGCCCCAGTTTCAACGCTTTTTTAAACAATTTCTCTGCTTGCGTCATACTTGTTTGCGTCAACATCAAACCTTGTAAGAAGTAGTAATACGCCTCTTGTGGTTTTCTCAAAGCTGAAGAAGGGTTCTTAATGTAGGCCAACCACTTTTGAGCTCCAGGAAAGTTTTGTTTTCTGATTTGTAAGAATGCCAACAATAGAAATTCATTTTTATAGAAGAAAAACACAAATACTCCTGCCAACAACAATATCATGATTCCATTCATAATATTCTCATCCATAAATTGGAATACTGCCCAAACTGATATCAATGCTGCGATTGCTAATTTAAAATATTTACTAAACATACTTTTGTTACTTATTTATTCCCCTTTCAAAAGGATTGATTTTTTACTATTTTCAGAATGCGAATTTACAGTTTTTGTACAGAAGGATAAAGAAATCTTATAAAAATATGGTGATAGACTTCGACTCTGACGAAGACTTTGACTTTGACTCTGACTTTGACTATGACTCAGACTTTGACCAATCCCTCTTATTTCTTCTTATAATATTTTATATACTTTCTATAGGCGAAAATCCCTATGACTGCAACTGTGATAATTGAATAATACACAAAACTTGGTGTTACGATTTTGTCACCACTTGCATAAGAATGCAATCCAGACAAGTAGAAATTCACACCAAAATAGGTCATCATAATGGATGCAAAGGCATAAACAGACAGCAGGTTATAGGTAAAACGTCCTCTAAGCCCTGGAACCAGACGCATATGCAGTACAAAGGCATAGATCATAATAGAGATTAATGCCCAAGTTTCTTTAGGATCCCATCCCCAATAACGCCCCCAACTTTCATTGGCCCACATACCTCCAAGAAAGTTTCCAATAGTAAGCATTACAAGTCCAACTGTTATTGACATTTCATTGATATAGGTCAACTCTTTAATGGTTCTATTGAGTTTCTTTTTGTTCTTTTTGTTGGTTGCGATCATCAACATGAGCGCTATCAATCCTAAAATCATAGCCAAGGCAAAAGGTCCATAACTCGCTACGATAATAGCTACATGTATCATCAACCAGTACGAATTCAGCACAGGTACTAGATTTGCAATTTCCGGATCCATCCAATTCCAATGTGCAATCATCAATATCATAGACGTAAGGAATGCCGTTGCAGCAATTGTCAATATAGATTTTCTACCAAATAGCAAACCAAATAACATGGTTGCCCATCCTACATAAATCATAGATTCATAGGCATTACTCCAAGGCGCATGTCCACTTACAAACCAACGTGCAATAAGACCTGCGGTATGCATGGTAAAAAACAGAATCACCAGACCAATTGTAAATTTCAAAACGAGGTTGACAATTTTATTAGGACTGAATATTTGAATGATTACGAATACAAACAACAACAGTCCAGCGTACATATAGTACTTGAACAATTTTTTGAACACATCGTATTTATTGTAAGCAATTTCAAATTTTATTTTATCGTCTGAAGGATACACCTCTGCCCCAAATTTCTTTTGAAAGTTCTTTACGCCGTCCAATATTTTTGTGGCTTCTGTATAATCATTCGCAAGTTTAGACTCGTGTAAGGTTTGAATATACACTGGCAAAATTTGCTTTACGAATACAGAGTCAATACCCGAGAAAGGTGCATTGTACAACTCTGGTTGCGATACCCAAGTATTATTCTCATCGTTTGGAATTGGAAAAATTCGCAAGATTCCGCCTCCAATAGCAGAATAGAGCAATCCGACTCTTTTGTCGATATTGATCGCATCTTTTTGAAACTTACTTTTGATGTTATTTTTCTGTGCTTCTTCAACAATACCTTTAATTTTATAACGCCCTTCATCGTCTATAAAGTCAATCAAACGCGCATATTTTTCAGTTGTAGCGATTCCTAGTAATTCACGAATTTTATCATTACCGCGTTCGAGATAAATGACAGGTACCTGAAACCACAATCTTGGATTTTCAACAATTGAAACAAATACCTGATTCGCATCTAAGCCCTTGTATTCATCACTTTTACTCACTTTTCGAAGCAATTGAGAAGCAAAGGTATGTACGGGTTTCATACGTCCGCCTGCGTCTTGAATGACCAATTTACTAAAGTCTTCAGCGTGTGATTTTGAAACGATATTAGAAGTCAAAAGTGAATCTATTTGCGCACTCGTAATTTCCATACCATGATTGGCATGTTGGGTGGTCGTTTGTTTTTCCTCATGTTGATGATTGTGTCCTTCTTCGTGCTCATGATCGTGTTCTTGAGCAAACGAAGTAGTGGCTGACAACATCATTATAGCGATAACCGACAAAGCCTTTTTCGATTTTAATTTGCGCAACTGATGACGTAAATAAGAGAATCGGGTGTTTTTCATAAAGAGAATGAGCATCAATCCAGCATATAGTAAAAAGTAGCCGATATAGGTAATTGTAGTCCCCCAGTAATCATGGTTCACAGACAAACGTGTCTCTTCATATTCTGGTGTGATGTTATAGCTCGATTGAAAGAACTTATAACCTTTATAATTGAGAATATTATTCATAAATACCCTAAAGTCAAATGTCTCCTCAGAATCTATGACCGTAATTTCACTTGCGTAGGACATAGCGCTTTCGGAACCAGGATATTTTTCCAATTGAAAATCGTTCAATTTGATTTGAAAAGGCAAATGAATTTCATTGGCACCATAGGCCACTCTAAAATTCAAACCTCCCATGGTAAATTGCACTGGTGGATTTGAACTGTATTGCCCACCATGCACCAAAATTTCTTGGGTTTCGTTTTTTGTAGTTACCTTAAGTTTGATGGCGTCTTCTGGATGCTCATCACTATTTCCAGACACCAATGCCATTTCTCCGTTTAGTGGAGGTTTTGGCACTACAAAGCTCATGCCTGCAATATTGTGTAAGGTGAGGTATTTGAATGTTTCCAAAGTATCCTTAGCAATAGTTCCTCTCAATTGATCAGCCATTCTCAAAAAGGTACCCTCAAACATAGATTCCATTTTAAATTCGTCATCTTCAAACTCAAAATTCACCAAAGCGTTTTTTTTATGTGCAAATCCAATGAGTACACCGTGCACATTTTCAAGCTCTCCCTTTTTAATATAATGATCATGACGACTTCCGCTACTCGATTCTACAAAATGCAAATAGAGATCTCCTTCATCATTTTCTTTAAAACTTGTAAAGGCATTTGGAATGTAATCTAGCAACTCAAATTCAGCTTCTTGTTTTCTAAAATCGGTTGTAAAGGTGTAATCATTTGTTCCCCATGCGGAAAGTAACATCGGATCTAAAACAACTCTTTGATCTTTGTTGTCATCCATGGTTATTTTAAGATAGGTTCTATCGGAAAAGAAGACATTGGAAGTTTCTCCTTCTTTGATAGGCATGATTCCCTCATAACTAACATATCTCGTAACGCCAGCACCCAACAAAATCAAGAAAAAAGAGAGATGGAATAGCAAAACAGGCCATTTTTCTTTTTTATACAATCGATATCGAAAGATATTTCCGAAAAAATTAATTGCAAATAAAAGCATGATCAACTCAAACCACCACGAATTGTAAACCAGTGCTTTGGACGTTTGCGTCCCATAGTCGTTCTCAATAAAAGTAGCCACTCCCATAGCGGCAGCAAAAACTAAAAATAATACGGCCATTAACCGTGTACTGAACAAATGAGCTATGATTTTTTTCATATGAATTATATTGTCAAAGAAACGAATTTCTTATGCATTTCTACAGGTTTGAATTTGGCTGTAAATTTACGCATACTTACGCATATAGCATCGTTGAAAGAAAGATTTATTTGTCTTTTTATAAAACGATAAGGTCTTGATGCTAATTATTGAGAATAGGAAAGAAAAACGGCTGTCTCTAGGCTAGGAGCACATAGACTTTGACGCTGACGCTGACGTTGACTTTGACCCGGACATAAATCTGGAGAAGTAACTATAGGATCGAAATTAGACCTTAATCAGCAACTAAGATGCTAGTTGTTCACGTTACGGAATTCCTTCCTCTGACCTTTTCAGTATAGCAGTGTCGAAATGCCGACAGCCTACCCTCTAAAAATCGTTTTCCACCAAGGATCAGGAATTTCTTCACCATATCCATAGGCTCCGTAGGAACCATAGCCATAGCTCTTTTTGTAATCTGAACCATTGATAAGCATTACCATGTTTGGCAGGCGTTTATCTGTATACAAGTTTTGTGGAATAGACAACAATCGCTTGTCCAAATAATCCGCTCTTGCTACATAGACAAACATATCGGCATATGTGCTTATCATTAAAGTATCTGTTACGAGGTTTACTGGAGCTGTATCCACTACCAAATAATCGTAATGTTCCTTTAATGATGCGAACAAACCTTTCACCCTATCGTGTAATAATAATTCTGCCGGATTGGGCGGAATCACACCTGAAGAATAGATATCTAAATTGTCATGTTTCTCTAACTGAAATTTGATATCCTCTAAAGACAATGAAGTATCTATGATATAATTGGTAATTCCTTTTTTATTTTCTACGTCGAGATAGGCGGTAATTTTAGGCGCTCGTAGATCCATCCCCACAAGGGCTACTTTCTTACCGGACAAGGCCAGTGCAGATGCTAAATTGACAGACACAAAAGATTTTCCTTCTCCAGAGGTTGTAGATGTAACAAATATGGATTGACAACCTTTTTCAACGTCCAACATAAAATCTAAGTTTGTCCGTAACAAACGGAAGGCTTCTGCCGTACTGGAACGCTCCCCTTCTCTTACTACAATATGCTCTTTCGTTGGATTGATAGGAATATCCCCTAACATAGGTGCCGTTACCACTTTCTCCAAGTCTCTACGACTGTGCATTTTGTTATCTAACAAATCGTGTAGGTATATAATTGAAAAAGGCAATAACATTCCTATTAAAATCCCTGCCAATAAAACAATTTTCTTTTTAGGAGCAACTGGGGAATTGGAACCGTAGGCTACATCAATCACTCTAGAATTGGCCGTAATTACCGCCAAGGAAATCTGAGTTTCTTCTTGCTTTTGTAATAGGTACAAATACAAGGCTTCTTTGATACCTTGCTGACGCACAATGTTTCTATACTCTCGCTCTTTTCTAGGAATGGTTCCTATCTTATCGTTGATGCGCATGTCTTGCTTGGTGAGCTCCTCTAAGGTAATATGCAACGAAGCTTCTAAATTCTGCAGGCTTTGTTGCAAACTTGTCTGTAAGTTGTCTAATTGAGCATCAAAATTTTGAACTAATGGGTTGTTAGCCGTAGAATTACGCAGTACTCGGTTACGTTCCAACACAACTGCATTGTATTGCCCCGTTAAAGCTGTGATACCAGGATCTGAAAAACCTAAAGCAGGTATTAATCCATAGGTCCCAGCATCCTTTTGCAGGTACTCCTTCATAAAAACCACCAATTTTAATTGGGTATTGGTATCAAACAAAGCCTGTTCACTTTGACTTACGGTCTGAAAAAATTGCTCTGACTCCTTTTCTACGTTTGTCAACTTATTTTCATTTTTATAGGCTTCTGCTTGTTTGTCCACCGCATCTAGTTCGGCTTGAATGATAAACAAACGTTCCGTGACAAAGTCGGCCGTATTTTTTTCTATTTCACTTTTGTCCAAAATGTCCATTTTTTGGAAGTTTTTCACCAAGGTATTGACAATTGCTTTTGCTTTATTCCGAACCGGATGTTTCATAGACAACACCAACACATCGGACATTTGATCTGTGGGTGCTATTTGAACCCCTCCTACCACACTGTTGATGGCATATTCTACAGGTATGATTTGAATACGAATTTCTTCACCAATCGTTTCTTCAATGTCTTCCGTTTGCCAGTGCAATTCAAAAGAAACTTCTTTGATTGAAAAGGTAGTGTTAAAGGCAACAGTGCGAGTCTCTATTTTTTCTACATCCAATAAGGCAAATTGACTCGGGGACAGCATACGCACGTAAAAAGTAGTGTCTAATTTTTTATAGACAGCCGCAGTATCTAAGACCTTCAAAAGGACAGGGCTAGTCCCAGCAAAAATCTCTGATTCCTTAAGTCTACCCTTTTTAAAGTACAGATGGTTCAATTGCAAATCCTCTACGACTGTTTTCGCAACCGTTCTCGATTTCATGCGTTCCATTTCATTGTACATATTCGTATGACTCCCATTCAACATGCCCAAATCTTGAAAGGCTGCCATTTCCGAGCGCATCCCCACCCGGTCTTGCTTTAGCAATAAAGAGCTACTCACATGGTATTGCGGCGTAGCATAACGCAAATAAACAAAAGTCACACTAAAAAACACAAAAACAGATAACACAAACCATTTCCAGTGTATTAAGTATTTTTGAAGTTCATCCCTCAGATTCAAGGTATCTTCCATTTCCTCTTGAGGTTGTATATGTGTTGGTTGCGTATTCATAGAAATTCTTATTTTACAATCAAGGTAATGATAGTGATCAACAGGGAGGTAATGGATATCCACACGCCAGTGGTAGCACTAGTTGCCGAAGAATTGACTTTGGGTTTGTTCGGTTCAATATACAAGACATCGTTTTGTTGCATATAATAGTACGGGGAACTAAATAAATCTGATGCCGTTAAATCAATGCGTTCGTACTGTTTCCCTTCTGCCGTTTCTCGTATCAACAAGGCATTTTGACGTGTCCCATGAATGGTCAAATCACCAGCTTTACCCAGTGCTTCAATCACCGAAATACGTTCGGTTTTTACAGGATAAGTTCCTGGTTTTTTCACCTCACCTAATACGGTTACCTTAAAATTCAATAAGGTAATGTTCACCACTGGATCTACTAAAAAAGGGGCTAGCTTTTCATTGAATAAGTCTATGGCTTGCAAACGGGTCAACCCTGCCATTTGTAGCGTCCCCAACTGCGGAAAATTAATGGATCCGTCTTTCGCTATCAAATAGGTTTGTAGTTGTTGAGTACCTACTGCACTCTTCCCGTCGGTATTAAAGCTAGCCACAGGTAAATTAAAAGGTAAGGCCGCTGCATTATCTAGGGCTGAAACCGTGATCGCTAATTGATCGTCTGCTTTATACACAGGTGCATAACTGAGGTTTGCCTTGGCTACTTGGAGTGTATCAACCCCTCCAAAATACACCACATCTTTTTTTGGAGCGCAAGAATTGAGTAAAAAGAGAAACAGATTGACAACAGCAAACGCTTTGATTGATTTCATATACATTATTTGTCTGCAAATATAGGTAGAATTGTTTTTTTTCATCGTCATTTTTAGAATTTCTATTCCACCTCAATTTTTTGTTCGTCTAAAGAAGCAAACGCAGAATTTTGAGAAAGGTATTCAGGTACAATTTTTTTGATTTTTTTTACGGTATGCAAACCGTTCAAAACCGTATTTTCACTGCAAAGTAATTCTATCTTGTCGATCACTGTTTTACAATCTATCTCGCTCACTTTTCCTATCATTAT
>Ga0206125_10000118_pt1 | contig 101996 bp, 77 predicted proteins | sample Helgoland_Spring_4_FD_148598 | JGI IMG/M metagenome (GOLD analysis project Ga0206125, IMG submission 148598) | Pelagic subsurface seawater microbial communities from Kabeltonne, Helgoland, North Sea - Helgoland_Spring_Bloom_20160331_1 | ecosystem: Environmental > Aquatic > Marine > Epipelagic ...
TTTTTTTTTTTTTTTTTTTTTTTTTTTTTTTTTTTTTTTTTTTTTTTTTTTTTTTTTTTTTTTTTTTTTTTTTTTTTTTTTTTTCCTTTTTTTTTTCCTTTTCCTCCAGTAAATACGATATATTTTATAAAAAGTTTTTTTATGTAGTTTAATGGATTATCTGTATTATTAATTAAGTTTTCTAAACTTTTTCTTAAATTAATATTTTGTAAATTATTAGGATCTATAATAAAATTTTTAATTTCATTTTCTTTATAATTTTTATAAATATTAATTATATTTTGTAAATCTTTTTTTGATAATATGTATGTCATATATATTTATGATATATATTTAAAAAATAATAATTTTGATTTAAAAAAGAGATTATAATTAAATATAATTATGGATTCAGATATTAATAATACTATTGAAATAGTAAAAAAAAAGAGAGGTAGAAAACCAAAAAACAAAGATAATAACGAACCTGTAGAGATAAAAATCCCAAAAAAGAGAGGTAGAAAACCAACCGGAAAAATTTTAAAATCGAGTGAATTAAGTACATTAAAAAATGATGAGGATTGTATTATAGCTCATATTCCATTAAAAAATTCAGATATTGAAAGATTATCAAAAAATTCAAAAGAGAGTAGTTTAGAAGAGTTAGATTCAAAAATTAGTAATGTTGTAAAGATATCAGAAGATTCAGATACAGAGTTATCATTAAATGACTCTTCAATTAATGAATTATCATTAGATCATAATTCATTAGCAAATAAAAAGCAAAATTTTAATGATAAATATATTTATCATTTAGAAGATGAAATAAAAAAACTAAAAATATATGTCAAAGATCTAGAAGAAGAAAGGAATACTTCCGAAATATTTTTTGGTGATTATTCAGTTGAAAAATTAGAATCGAAAATAATAATAAATAAGGATGATACATTTGTCATATCAAAAGAAACTAATATTTTATGTTGGTGGTGTTGTCATAGTTTTGATAATATACCATTTTTATTACCAGATAAATATTATTTGGGTAAATTTTATGTATTAGGTAATTTTTGTAGTCCTTCGTGTGCATGTGCTTATAATATAGATGTGAACGATCATAAATTATGGGAAAGAAATTCATTAATTCTAAAATTATACAATGAGTTAACTGATAATAATATTGATAAGATCTATCCAGCTCCGCCTAAACAAATACTTGAATCTTTTGGTGGAAATATAAATATAGAAGCATTTAGGAGAAAAACGAATACAACATACAGTGGTAGATTTATTATACCACCAATGGTTCCATTAACAACATTAATTGAAGAATCTTATAAAGATAGAAATAAATATAAATGGGAAACAAAGGTAAATATATCTAAATATAATAATTTAAAAAAAAATATAAATATAAAAAGAACAATAACAACTTCTAAAAATAGTAATTTAGAAAAAATTATGGGTTTAAAAAAAATAAAAATCGAAATATAATAATGTTAAATAAAATTTTTTTGGTTATTTAAAAAATATATTCCTTGTAAAAAACAATCGCATAAATCGTCTTTTTTTTTATTATTATCTAAAAAATCATACCATTTGTCATTTTTTAATATTTTTTTGGTATAAATGACAGCAGTTTCCTTGGTAAATTTATATTTTTTAGTTTTATCATTAATTTGATTAATTTCTTTATTTAAATCTTTATCATTAATTTTTAATTTATTAGATGGAGATAAATATAAAACTTTTTTTAAATTATTAATTTTTTTATCAACAATTCCTCTAATTAAAAACCATGAATACAATGTATCCGCGACACTTTTCATTTTTGGATTTTTCATACTTGGTTGATTTTCAATTAGTACATAATCGATATTATTAAAATTAATTTTGTCTAAAGATTTAATAAGATTAAATTTAATAATTTCAATTGGAGCTTTACTTGCATTTTGTTTTACTATTTTTCTAATAATATTATTTTTTTTAATAAAATTATTACTATGTAATTTACAATAGTGTGTAAGTTTATCAGAATGATTCATTTCAAATTTTGCTTGTTTATTACAAATTTCTTTATTTGATTTTATACTTTGACATACTGATTGTCCTTTATAATTTTTAATATCTATAGTATTATTTTCTATTTTTTCGAATTGTTTTTTATGTAAAGTACAAAATTTATAAGTATCATTTCCATTAATATATTCATATTTAGGTGGTTTTATACAATTACATTTTTTATTTTCCTGATTTATAAATCCATGACAATTATTATCTTCTTCTTCTAATAAATTAATAATATCCCAGTCTAAAATTTTAGTAGTTTCAGAAAAGTCAATAAGACAATATGCCAAATTAATAATTCCAACATCCCATGATAGAATTATCATTAAAATATAAGATAAATTTATTATATAGATTAAACTTAATGGAACAATTTATTTATAATTTAAAAATATCAGAAAAAATAAAACCAAATGTGTTTAATGAAATACATTTTAAAGTTATTGTTAATTTTTTTAAGGCTTTAGTATTTATTATACCTGCTTGCTATTTTATATATAAATTGCATTTAGACGATAAGCCAGAAGATTTTTTAGAATATCATGAAAAACTGATTGAAAAAAAGAAAACGCAATATTATATACAAATAATTCAAGGAGTAGTATTTATACTACTTTCTATTAGATATTTTTTTTTTTATAAACCCACAAATTCTGAATTAAGTACTTCTATTTTAATTAAATATTTAAAAAAAAAAAATATATTATCACAAGAAATTTATAATATATTGAAAAATTATAAACCGTATAATATAACTAACTATGTTTAAATAGTTGAAGAAAGATTGAATTTTTATATATTTAAAGATATTTTATATTATATAATATAAATGGTAAATTATATAGATCCAAAGTTACTTGATTTAACGTTAATACCTTCTAATATTAAAATTTCAACAATCTCAGCAACATGTTCTTTAGGTACAAATTTTATGTTAAATGAAATTTATAAATATTTAAAATTAGATATAAGTAAAATTTTTACTGTTAAATATGCTGGGAAAATTAAATCATTAGAGCAACAAAAAAATAAGAAAAAAAAAAGGAAATCATTTCAGAATCAGATGACAGTAGAAATAAAACCAGATTTATTAGATTATCCTGATAGTAAAGTAAGTGTTAAAATTTTTAGGAATGGATCAATTCAGATGTCAGGTATAAAATCAATACTAGCAGTGAATAATATATTTACTAAATTAATTAGTGAAATGAAAAAACAATATGGAATAATAGAAAATGGTAAAATGATTGATATAAATTTTGTAGAAGATATAGATAGTTTACAAGTAAGTAAATTTAAGATTGATATGATTAATAGTGGTTTTCAATTAGATTATCAAGTAAATCGGGAAAATTTATATAATAAATTATTAGAAAATAAAATGGAATGTAAATTCGAGCCAAGTATACATGCAGGAGTTAATATTAAATTTTTACCAACAGGATCAAAAAAGAATGTATCAATATTTGTATTTGAAAGTGGTAATATTATTATTACTGGTGCAAAATCATCTGATAATATATTAGAATCATATGAATATATTAGTGATTATATGAAAAAGAATAAAGATATAATTCAAAAAAGTAAAATATGCAATATGCTACGAAATAACATTAGTAATGAAATTAAAGATATGCTTAAAATTGATGATAATGATGATTTGCTTGCTTTAGCATTAAGTGAATGTTAGTGAATATTAGTGAATGTTAATTAATTTTTATATTATTATTAAATTTAATATAAAAATTAACAATTATTATTATTTGAATTGTCTGGTTGTGAAATAACAATATTATTAACTAATGGATTATTATTTAATTGATTTAAAATTTCTGGATTTAATCTGTTAGATTCTTCTTGTTTATTATTATTTTGTATATAGTTTGTTGGTAAATTAAAATTATTACTATGAGAATTTGATCTATTTATAATAGGAGTTCTTTCTATATTTATAGGATTTCTTAAATTTAAGTTACCTACATTTGTTTCAGTAGATGGGATTACATCATATTTTCTATCAGTTGGATAACGTGATTTAATTGCTGTTTCTTTTCTATCATCTAATTGCATATTTTTTTCAGCACTATAATCTCTGGGAGCTTGGTCACCTAATGCACCTCCAAAACGAAGTATTTGCATTAATTGTCTAAGTGTATCAGGTGCTTGATATTTATTAGATAAATACCCCCCTCCATGTGAATCTTCTCTATTAGCATTAGATAAATGGTTATTTATAACCAACATTTGTTTTAATGTTTCAGCAGGTACATCTTTTGGATTAAATGATTTGGATTTATTTACAATTCCTTGTGCAACACCAATATCATATTGTTTTACTAATAAATCTTTTAAGGTTGGCGCAGGAATATTCGATGGATCAAATGCCTTTGGTTTTGTATTACTACCCATAACATTACTATCTCGGTTTGTATATACCAATTCCTCTTTATTTGTTGGTCTAGATAAGTCTGACGGATTATAATAAATAGGCGCATCTACCTCATTTCTAGCATGTCCAGATTGATTTGTATATACAATATCCTCTCTATGCGTTGTTTTCATCAAATCATTTGGATTATAAACTTTATTCATTTCAATTTGACTTTTAGTATTTAAAATATTACTATTATGTGTCAAACCTTGTCTTTGAGTTGTTTTTGTTATATCATTTGGATCATAAGAAGGATTATGATTTACTTCTCCTCTAACATTTAATATATCATCATTATAAGCTAAATCTTGTCGTTGGGTTAATTTTAATATATCTTCTGGATCATAAGAAGGATTTTTATTAACTTCACTTCTAAAATTTAATACATTATCATTATAAGTTAAATCTTGACGTTGTGTCATTTTCATTTGATCATCTGGATCATAAGATAAACCTTGGTTTACTAGACTTTTAGCATAACCTGCTTGTTGATTAAACATAGTATCTTGTCTTAATGTTGGTTTAGTTATGTCATCAGGATCATAAGTCGTAACTTTATTTTCTTCACCTCTGGCATAACCTGCTTGTTGATTAAACATAGTATCTTGTCTTAATGTTGGTTTAGTTATGTCATCAGGATCATAAGTCGTAACTTTATTTTCTTCACCTCTAGCATAACCTGCTTGTTGATTAAACATAGTATCTTGTCTTAATGTTGGTTTAGTTATGTCATCAGGATCATAAGTCGTAACTTTATTTTCTTCACCTCTAGCATAACCTGCTTGTTGATTAAACATAGTATCTTGTCGTAGTGTGGGTTTAGTTATATCATCGGGATTATATACACCAACTTTATTTTCTTCTCCTCTAGCATATCCAGCTTGTTCATTAAACATTGTATATTGTCTTACTGTGGGTTTAGTTATATCATTGGGATTAAATGCACTTACTTTATTCTCTGCACCTTGAGCTACACCAGAGTGTTCATTAAATATAGTAGTTTGTTTTATTGTTTGTTTAGGTAAATCATGAGGATCAAACTTAATAACACTCAAAGAAAAATTATGAGGATGGGCAATATGTTCATTATCACATGTTGTATCTCTTCTAGTTTGTTGTAATTCATATGAAGATTTATTTTGTGAAAACTTTTTTATTTCTCGTCCTACATTACTCGGTCCTGAAGATGCAGTTTCTTTTTTATTTGATTCTTTAACATGTGCATCATTTTTTTTTGATAATTGAGAAACTGCATATGTAGCTGGACCTATTACTGGTCTACTATTTGTTCTAGTTGTATTTTTTAATATTATTGGATTTCTGCTACTAGTTTTTTTATATTCTCCGCCAGACTTTTGAAATGTTTTTGGATCAATTTCTATTGTTTTTTCTGGTCTTCTTTTATAAACTTTACCAATATTACCTCTTTTTGAACCTTTCTGTCCTGGAACAACTACTCCTTCATATGATATTTTTGGATTATCTGCAGATCGGAGTTCGTCAACATTTTTTGGCAATGGTCTATATTCTTCTTGTTGTCCTCCATCTGGACGAATTGATTGTTCAGGAGCTAAATTTAATCCAGGTCCAACATTTTCTTGTTCAAATGGTAGTTGATTTCTTTTTTCTTTACTAGGTAAATAGTACGATTTCATAAATTCTAAATTATTTTTACTACCATTTACTAAATTTACATCTTTTTGAACAGGTGCAAAATTTTCTAATAATACTTCTTTTTTTGGAATAAAATTTTTTGATGATCCTGAAAATATATCTACTTTATGTGCCAAAGTTTGTTCATTATAATCATTTATAACTTGTTTCTTTGAAAAATGTGGGATCATATTGGAATGTGTAAAATCATTTTCATTTGATATTCCATAAGTCATATCATTATCTTCATTAAAAAAAGAATATCCATCACCAATAGCTAAACTTCTCTCGATTGATGTTAAATTATTTTTATTTATTGAATTATGAGGTTGATTTACCGATGAAGGTTTTTCTTTATTATCAAAAATGAGAGGTTTAAATTGATCTTCATACGATTCTTTAGAATTATTAAGATTTTGATTAAAACTTTCTGTCATTTGAGAATTATCTAAATTCTTTACATTTTCTTGATAAAATTTTGAATTCATATTCTTATAATTTACAGATATATTATTTATAGATTTAATACTATTATTTATTATATTTGTTTTTTCTGGATATTTACTTTTAGTTATTATATTACTTTTTTTTTCTATTTTTTTAATGTTTTTATCATAATCATTATCATTGTAAATATAATCAATTGAATCATATATATTCTTATCAATATTAACATCTTTCTTATCAACATTATCATCTTTATTATCATATATGTCGTTATTATTTATTTGTTTTCGTGACCCTAAATATATTAATACCCCAATAATAGCTAATTCCATTATATATAATGAATTTTAAATTAATTATACAATTCATTATATAATTAATTCTATAATGAATTTTAAGAATTATCTTATTTTAAATAGTTGTACGGTCCAGTAGATCATAATTGATATGTAATATTTATTGTCTAAAAATATTACATATATAAAAATTTTTTGTTCATGAATCATGAATCATGAATCATGAATTATGATTCATGAAAATTGTATTTTCCCATATTATTTTTTGAATAATAAATTTAATTAAAAAGTTATTTAATTAAATTAAATTAAATTAATTTAATTTTTTACTATAATTATCTTTTGATTCTAATCTTGTATTTGTCCCACCTCTGGAATTACCCGCCTGATTAATTAAAGAAGTTTTGTTATGACCATAAAATACATTATCTAATGGATTTGTTAATGGATAATTTAATTGTAATTGTAATGTTGATAATCCTCTATATTCGTCAATAGAATTTTCTAATCTTGAACTTGTTGGATTTAAAAAATTATCACAATACACACTTTCTTGTAATTCTGTTGCTAATTTTTTTTTCATATCATCTAATGTTCTATTTTTTGAACATTTTGAAGAGGGTGTACCACGAAGTGATAATTCCGATTCAATTTCTGCTCTATCACTTAATGTTGTACCTTTAGAAACTTCTGAAGAATTTAATGATCTGTTATTTCTAGGTCCTAAATTTGCATGACATGAATTATCATTATTTGATTGACCGTCATATAAACTATATTCACCAGGTTTAGTACTTTGTTGAGTATCTTCGTTAATAAAACATTGGTCATAAGTTAATCTTGAGGAATGTCCTGACATCTTATAATAATATTTAAGATAAAAATATTATTGTAAATAATTTTAATTTCTATATATTTAAATTAAAATCCACATACTTTTGGCATTTTCATATTTGTTGGTACAATATCTCTCTCACATATTTTAGGATTAGACGGTACTCCAGGATTACATCTTTTTTCTTGTGAATTATCACATGGTTTATGCTTGTCATGATTACAATTTGATCCTTTAACTAGATATTTTAATTCAGAATCGATATCAATTCTTTTACCAATTGAATCATGAGTATTTGATATTGTTGCATTTGTATTTTTTGTGCAATATTCGGAGCTTAATTCATTTTCATAAGCACCAGAATATAACATATATTCACTTGGTGTGACACTTTCTTTTAGTTTTAATTGAGATTGACAATTGTCATACAATTTTCTATTATAACTTCCAGACATTATATATAGTTAATACAAATATTTTTATTATTAAATAATTAAAAAAAACTATATTAATATTTTTTTAATATAGTTTTTTTTAATATTTATCTCATTTCCGTATTACACCTCAGAATTATTTAAAAACTATACTAATTTTTATTTCTATATTTATCTAAATTTCGTGTATCACAACCACCTCTAGGCCATGGCATTACTATATTATTTTCATCATGATAATCTGAATACATATGATTAAATTTATAATTATGAAAATCTTGACTACGTGCAGTTTTCTTCTCCTCTCTACTATTTTTTCCATAACGTAAATTAGCATCTATTTCTGTATCACCAAATCCGCGTCCATTGCCTTTAAAACCATTTACAATATAGTCTCCATGATTTAATGATTCTCTTTTTTTTTGAGAATTCATATTAAAATTTCTATAGTCTTTATTTTTATTTTCAGTATCTGTATCAAGTATATAATCATTTTTTTTTGAATATGTTGTTTCTGCATGTAATAATTTTGTTTCTAATTCTACATTAGAATTTTGATGATTTACATTTGAGGGTAACAATCCTGGTACAAATATTATTTTATTAATTTCTAATTCTCTATCAAAACCTTTATCATTATATCTTAATTTTTCAGAGGGTTGTGTATTATCACACATATATTAATTTAATTAGATATTTATTTATCTTATTTATTTTATTATTTACAATATATATGAAACATATTGTAATTATTTTTGCCATATTTTTAATTTTATATAATTTAAAAATTAAGAAAATTAAAAATCTAGATAATAAAAATATTTTAGTAATGTTTTCAGGTGGTCTTGATAGTACATTCTCTTTATATCATTTACTTAAAAATACAAATGCCAATATTTATGTTCATCATATAGCATTTGAAGATTCTTCTTCTAAAGAAGCAAATGAAGATATTGCATGTAATAATTTAATTACTCATTTTAAAAAAATTAGAGATTTTAAATATTCAAAATCTAAATATAGATTAGATATTAATAATGCAGATAAAATTACGAATGCTAGTAGACAAGATGATTTATCTGTTGTATTATTTCAAGCAATGCAGATTTGTACTATTAATCATAGTTTAAATATTGATTATATTGTAATTTCTGATTTAAAGTACGAGCTTTTACCAGAGCATATAAATTATTTCACATTTTTTATTGATATTATGCATCAATATCGATGGTTTTCAAAAAAACCTGAAATGTTAGATGTAGTAGAAATACTATATACTGATAATCCTGCTGATACTAAATTATACAATGCTATTGATAGTATATATTCAAATGAAAATGTCTTTACTTCAGAAAATATAAATAAAATGTCAAAAAATAATTTTTTATATAGAATAGCTAAATCTATTGAAGTCAAAAATAAAATGTATAAAATACTACCAAATTATATATATAATAATATTGTCTCTTGCAGACACCCAATTAATAATAAAAAATGTGGTACTTGTCTTAAATGTAAACTAGAGAAATTATATTGTAATAATTTCTAACTATTATTAATGAATCAACAAACTTCCAATCCTTTTATAGGACCTACTGGCCCACAAGGACCTCAGGGTATACCAGGATTAATTGGACCACAAGGCCCTCCAGGTCCTATAGGTGGACCAAGAGGACCTACGGGACCACAAGGTATGAAAGGAGATAGAGGAATAGATGGACCACAGGGTCCTTCTGGAAATATCGATGATATATTTTTAGGTGAGAGAGCAGAGACATATCAAAAATTAAGAGATAATATATATCCAAAACTTTTTTATCATACAACTGGTGAATTAGGTATAAATACTAATAATGATAATCCCAGAGGCATGATAGATATTATTTCTAATAAAAATCAAGAGATTGGATTAAATATACGACGAGAAGGTAAAACCTCTGAATTTAAAGTATATATTAATGAAAGCGATAATGTATCCTTAAAATTAAAAGATGATACAATTATTAATTCAGGCGATGAGAATAGTATATTTAAGAATATTTTGATTAAAAATAATTTAACAGTCGAAACTACACAATCTGATAAAAATACCAGTCTTAATTCTGAAAACAATGTAATTTCAGGTAACTCCTCATTTTACGGTGATTTAGAAATAAATGGTCTTACTAAAATAACAGGTGACCTGGAAGTAACAGGTAAATTAGATGTTCAAGGTATTGGTGGAATTCCATCTGGAATTATTGTTATATGGTATGACGCAAATGGATCAATTCCCGAAGGATGGGTATTATGTGATGGGAAAAATGGTACACCCGATTTAAGAAATGATGAAAATACTAAAATAATGAAAATATAAATCTACAAAAATATATTTTATATATATATATGAAAAATTTTAAAGATATTAAAGATATAAAATATAAAATTATGATAATATTTGTTTTATTTGGAGCATTAAATTTTGGGTCTATTGGACTATGTAATATTAATCTAATTGAAAAATTAGGTAAATTAATTAATTTACCTATTTCTAATTATCTTTATATAGTTATTGGATTATGTGGTTTATGTTTATTATTTCAAAATAATATTTGTTTATCAATATTTAATATTGATATATTTTCAAAACCAAAAACATTTTTTAATGATAAAATAATTAAAAAAACTTTAAGTAATCAACTAAATTTTTAAAAAATTTTAAAAATTTAATATCTCTCTTCAAATTCTAATATTTAATTTAATTTAATATCAAAATATTGATCAACATTATTTGTCGTTTTATCAATTATATAACATTTGGCACTAGTAGCACTATTTTTTATTACATTAAACATTTTATCATTAGTTAAATATTCTTTAGTTGTAAATGTCATCATTGACCCAATATTTTTATTAGATAGTTCATTTTTAATATATTTATAAATATTATGTTGAGTATCATTTATATTAAAATCTGTATATTCTAATACAGGTATAGTATGTATTAATTGACCTGAATTAGATATCGTTACACTTGGTAAATTTGGTATATTATTTTTAATTGTAGATTCTTGTCCGACATAAAACTGAATTCCATTCACACTATTCATAGAAATTCCTCTATATCCATAATTGTCAGAATTTTTTGCAATTTTTATATTATTATTATTAGCATATAAATTATGACCGAATAAAGCAGATTGATTTGAATCATTATTTGTTGATAAGTTTGATAAATATGTATATTCACCTAATTTAATATTACTAGCATTATTCCCCGGAAATTCTATCATTCTATCTGGTAAATCACTAAATTCTATTTTTTTCGTTTTTATTCTATTTTTCACATTTAATTCCCCACTTCCTATATTTACATTCTCATCACCAATACTCACACCATGTAATTTATCATTAAAAATAACTGGACCATGAAATGTTATATTTTTATTTGTATTATCATAATCTGAATTAAATAAAAAATTATTATTATTAAAATCTATAAATTGATTACCTTGTGCGTCATATAATTTATTTTTAATTGATAAACTATTTTTTTCTATATCTTTTTCTATATTACCAATTGATAAATTACTATCATTTAAAATTTTTACATCACTATAAAAATTTACATTTGCATATTTACTATCTGGATTAATATTAATATCAGAATTATTTGACATAATTATATGTTCATTTCCATATAAATTATCCTTTATTCTTACATCTCCTTGAACATCTAATGTATGTTTTGGATCATTATTATTAATACCTAAATAATTAGTAGATATTATAGATTTATTTTTAGAGGATAAAATATAACTACTATCATTATTTTTAATTTGAGTACCTTCATTTATATTATTAATAATAGAATTAGATAACAAATATCCTGTACTTTTAATATTTCCGTTAACATCCAATTTATTTGTAGGTTTTTTTTTACCTAAACCTATATTTCCTAAATTAAAATATAAATCAATATCATTCATTATATATTTATAAATATATTTGTGTTAAATTTATAAATATATAATAAATATAAATATAAATTAATGGATAATAATATACTTTTTTATAGTAATAAATGTAAATTTTGCAAACAAATGATAAAATTAATAAATGATATTGATAATATTAATTCTTATAAATTAATTTGTATTGATAATAATAGTAAAAACTTCCCTTATATTCAAAGAGTACCTACCTTATTAATTAATAGTATAGAAAAACCTATAGTGGGTATAAATGCTTTTAATTGGATACAATCCAGATCCCAATTTAACAATAATACTAATAATATAAATAATAATGCTAATAAACATTTAAATCCAAAATTTAATGTACTTTTAAACAAAAAAAATGAGAGATTAACTGGATCTTCTCAAGAAACCGATATATATAGTTTTATAAGTGATGATAAAACTGATAGAATTCATTCATTTTATAATTCTGACCAGGAGAAAATATATACTTTACCAGAAGGTGAAAAAATTAATAAAATTAATCAAAAAAAAAAATTAAATAAACTTTTAAATTTAAGAAATCAACAAGATTCACTATTATTTAACGATATTGATACAAAAATGTCATCTCATAATGATATATTAGAAGAACAAAAACAATATTTAAATAATTCAAAAAATTCTGATATTAATTCAAGAATAAATAATGTAAATTTTTCTGTTCCACTAAATAATTCTATAAAAACAACTCCAAATATAGAATTTTTTGGGACACAAACTCCAAGAACTGTAATTAAAAAATAATATAAAGAATTAAATTGATATTTTATTATTAAAATGAATATAAAGAATTAAATTGATATTTTATTATTAAAATGAATATTATTAATGAATTTAATGAGACATGTTTTATGTTTTTAGATTTAATATATACATTCACTAATGATAGTGATATCTCTTTTTATAAAAAAGCAATGAATAAAATAATTCAAACTCAAAATGATAAAATAATTGATCAATTTGTTATAAGATGTATCCCATATCACAAAGAAATTTATGATAAAAATAAAAAATTTTTTGTAAATTTAAATTTACAAAATGAATTTAATAATGATGATTCATTATTAAAAATAATTAAAATAAAAGAAATATTTAATAATTTAGATGAAGATAAAATAAATATTATTTTTGAATATTTAATATTACTTTGTAATTATAGTCTTGAATATTTAAAAACTAAAAAATTAAATTAATAATTTTCCAATAAGAATAAATACACTAATCGATACCATTTTAATAATTATTTTTGAATTATTAATTTGAAAACCAAAAATTTCGAAACTACGCAAAGGTTGATGTAATATTGATGAATATATTAACCAATCTATAGATTCAGAATTTTCAATATCTATTATAATATTTTTGAATAGTAGTTCATTTGAATTAATTTTATTTAAATTTACATTATTTGCTTTTATATCATATAAATTTTTCTTTCTTATTATATTTTTTTTTATATATATATTTTTGTCACTTAATGATTTTAAATACTTGATATTATCATCTAATATATTCAAACAATAATGATAAATAATACAAAATATGCCAAAGTAAGTAAAGTATGTATAATTTATAATATCAAATAAGTTAGAGTCAAATTTTTCACTTATTATATATAGAGATGGTAAAAAATTACAAAATATTATACTAGAAATAATTGTATTATAAGAAGCAATAATTTTATTATAACTATGCCTTATTTCTAAATATTGGTTTGCTAAATTATATAATTCATAATTATTTTCTTTTGATAATTTAATAAAATTATTTTGAATATTTATTAATTTTATTAACATTATAAAAAAATATATCAAAATATTTATTTTTAAATTAATTGAATAAAATGTCAAGAAAAAAATTAAATATTTATTTAATTCTATAGGCCAATCATTTAATATTATTAAATTTATGTAATTATAATTACAACAATATATTATAGATATACTTAATGATATTATAAAAGATATTAATAATAAAATTTTTGTATAAAATTTATATTTTTCATTTAATATAATTGTATAATATCTACTGATATTTTTTTTTAATTGTAATTTATTACAATTAACTAATATCATAATATCCATTAAATAATAAAAACATATAAAGACTTTATTTAAACTAAAATCTTTAAACAAAGAAATAACAAAATTAATAACTAAAGAATATGATGCAATAATGTTCAATAAATTTATTATATAAATAAATAATTCAAAATTATTATAATTTAAAAATTTTACACCATTTAATAAAAATATATATTTAATAATATTTTTCATTATTTATTTAAAATGATTTCCGTTAAAATAGCTTAAATAATATTTAAGCTATTATTATAATGAGTTTTAACAAAAATGAAGAATTGACTACAAAATATAATGAATTATTAGATTTAGTAATTAATAAAACGGAAGATTCTGATAAATTACTAGCTTTTAAAGAAACATATAATAATAAAGATTTAGAATTGATTGTTTCTAAATTTTGTAAAGATTTAGAAAAAGATTATAAAAATTTTAAGTTATTTATTAATAGAAATGATAGAATTTTTAGATCAAAAATTGGTATTAAAATTATCCCAAGTGTTAATCTAAAATTATTATTAGAAAAAGATGAAGGATACATGTGGGAATGTATTCAATTAATTTATGCTATTTATAGATCAAATGATGAAACCAAAAAAATTAATGTTCAAAAAGTAGTAGAATCTATAGAAAAATTTAATTTTCAAGGAAATAACTCTAATAAAAAATCTCAAGAAGATGAACCCATACACGATAGTTCAGAACAAAATGAAAATAGTAATGAAAATTACAATGATAATAGCAATGGTAATGGCAATGGTAATGGCAATGTTGACAATATGGTTATGGATATAGCTGATACATTAAGAGATAATATGGTAAGTGCATCAAAAGGATCACAAAAAGTTAATCCTATTGAAAATATGATAAAAACATCACAAATGATTTCTGATAAGTATGGATCTAAACTAAAATCAGGTCAAATTTCAATGAATGATATGTTTCAATCATTAGGCAGAATGATGGGAGAAATAGATAAAAAAACATCTAATGATGAAGAATTAAAAAAAGTAGAAATAGATGATATGCCAAATCCTGAAGATATGATGAATGAACTAGGAATAGACACCAAAGGATTTAATCCGATGGAAATGATAAATGAAATGTTAAATAAAAAAAAAGAAAAAAATGATTTAACTCCAGAACAAGTTAAAGAAATGGAAGATTTTTATGCAAATATTAAAACCGAAGATTTATTATTAGAAAATAATGATAAAAATGGAGAAGATAAATTAAATAAAATAAATGAAAAATTGATGCAAAAATTACCAGAAGATAAAAAAAAAGAATTAGAAAAAATAACCAAAACTTTATCTTTATAAAAAATTTATATAATTGTTATATATGGATTATATAATAATCAGAAAAGTAGATTTTACAAAAAATATATTATTGGAAAAATTAAATAAATATTTATTTAATTATTTAAAAAATACAAATACTTACATTTTTGATATACATAAAACTATTGAATATGGCGATAATAATATGGATGAGGTGATATTTAATTTTATTAATAAAAACCATGATAAAGTTAATATAATATTATTATCATATGATGGCAATGATGAAAGAATTATTTCAAATAATAATAAATTAGATGAATATTCAAAGATATTTAAAAAAATTCCTAAAATTTTTATTAAAAAAAGAAAAAAACATTATATTATTGGATATGTTGCTAAATTATTAAATATAAAATTTAATTCTTATAAAAAAATAAGTTTTTTTGATGATAATTATCTAAATATAACTGATGCTAAAAAAATAGTAAATAATATTCCAGGATTAGAAATAATACATTACACTGCTCATTCTAACAGGAAAAGTGATGAAGCTATAGATGATATTACAAAAATATTAAAAATTAATTAATTATTAAAAATATCACATCTTCTGAATTTTCACATATTACAGAAATAATAAAAGGAAAAATATGACATCTTCTGAAATTTCACATATTCAGTACAGGTGAATAGAAAAAATTGAAAAAAAATTCCTTTGTAAAGTATATATTAATTTTACACAGAAACCCCCGCCAGCTTCTGAATTTTCACATATTACAGAAATAATAAAAGGAAAAATATGACATCTTCTGAAAATATGACATCTTCTAAAAATATGACATCTTCTGAATATTCACATATTACAAACATAATACAAAGAAAAATATTGGAGCACTGGAACACGAAAAATAATCCACTGCTCCAGGGTCTCACTGACATGCAGAAGACTTACATGACAAGCAAATCTGTAAAAAAAACATGGACACCGTTTCACACCAGAAGATTCATCACATATATATGTACTCCAGAATCGGGAGTAAATATGAATCAATGGTTGAAAGATAAAAAATACCATCAAGTTTGTAGTATGTTTTTAAATAGTGATGAAATCTTACAAAATTACGATAGGCCCGTGATGTGGCCGTATGAAGGAATGGCAATTGTTTTTGAAATTATCAATGAAGTAATTTCAATAAATTCCCGTAATGCGGCCCGTGATGTTAGCCGTATGAGATAATGCATTGTGTTTCTGAAATTATTTTTTTATATAAGTATTGTTGTTATCTACACTCCTATATTAAAAATTAATTAATTATTAAATATATAAAAAAATTGAAATTATTTTTTATATAAGTATTATTGTTATTTACACTCCTATATAAACAACTAACGAAAAACATGCCAAATTATTCAACACAACTAAAAGCTTTATATGATGGATATGTACAAAGATTGGAAAATATGAATAAACACTTCTCGCAGGACACCAAAATTCAAATTGAACAAGTTTTCGTAAGTTTAGAAGTGTTTATTCATAAACACTTCTCGCAGGACACCAAAATTCAAATTGAACAAGTTTTCGTAAGTTTAGAAAAAAAAGAAAAATAAGTAAATTAAACAAGCTTTCGTAAGTTTAAAAAAGAAAAAAGAAAAAGTAAATAAATTCATAGATATGTTACATGCTTATGCATTTAAAGTACAACTAAAATCTGACAATAGATTATATATAATTTCTAAAGAAGATCTATTATCTAACAATAGACCACATACAATTTCTAAAGAAGAAATATCAACTGCTTTAGTAAATGTTATTAATAGACCACATACATTTTCTAAAGAAGAACTATCAACTGCTTTAGAAAATGTTATTAATTGTATGAGATAATGCATTATGTTTCTGAAATAATTTGATTGATAATCAGATATGAGGCATGTATGTAAAATTTAAGAATGTAAAACATTTGATTTAATACTTTTCAAAAATGTATTCATAAATTGATTGTCAAATTGATCTGCATTATTTATAATTTCATTTATTTCAAACCATTTTAGTTCATTATTAGTTTGACATCCTTGTAATGGAGATTCTATTTTATTTAAACAATTATTTATATTTTCAGTAGTAGTATTTAAATACGATCTAACTGTGTTTATATTTTTTATAGTATTTTCATCTATATTTTCTTTTACAAAATAAATAATATGTTTATATTTTAAATTAGTATAGGAAATATCATTTATTTTTTCTTTTAATATTGATATTGGATATGATAGTCCTAGAGTATTTTCATAAAATAATCTAGATGCAGTATCTTTAGGATTAAAATCATTTTTACCTTTTGATCCTCCAATATCTGCATATTTATTATTGTTATTATTTAATAATTTAAAATTATCTTTAGCTAAAAGAAAATATTTTTTATTATTTTCTATTTTGAAAAAAACAATACCACTTTTTTGATAATTCATATATATATATATATATTCAAATAATTTTCTTAACTAAACACAAATGGAAGACTTTTGGGTAAATAATTATAAGATACTATTTGATGAGTGGTATCATATTTTTCCTGATAAAAATATGTCTAGAAATAAAATTTTAAATTCATTAACTAGATTTAGTATAATTACATTAATAATATTTTATTTTATTAATTCATCATTTGCATGGTATATAATTCCATTAATAATATTAATATGTTGTATATTTTTTGGATTTAATAATAAAAAAATAAAATTAGAATTAGAATCTGATGAAATAGATTCTAAAAATAATTGTAGATTATCAACAAATAATAATCCTTATATGAATGTATTAATGAATGATAATTTACTCGATTTACCTGCTTGTAAATATGATAAAAATATAGTTGATAATAAATATAAATTTAATTTATATCAAAATTCAAATGACATTTTTGATACCAAAAATTTAGAAAGACAATTTTATACAACACCTGTAACAACTGTACCAAATAATTCTATTAAATTTGCAAATTGGTTATATAAAACAAATGGTAATTGTAAATATGATAATACAAAATGTTTACAATATGAAGATGAAAGATATCATTAATAATATATATAAAATTATTAATTTAATAATTTTATATGAATAAAACAAAATATATTAAAACTTCCATGAATTACCACAAATTAAACAATTAACAAAAGTTGTCATTGGTTCATCTGCACTTCGAGTTTGTAATTGATAAAAAGTACATTTTCTTTTACTACATTTTCTACATTTAAATATATTTGTTGTTGCCATATTTTTCTTTTTATAATCTAACCAATTAATTCTATCAATTATTGATTTCCATTTATTAGGAAATAGTTTGCAAGGAGATAAATTTGATATGTTTTTAATATCTATATCATCATTATTTATTGCATCTAATAAATAATTATTCTGTATATCTTGACATGAATCAATATTAGAAAGAATATCATTTAATTTATGAGAATAAATATTATCTATATTTTCATTTAATTGATTTATATTTGCATAATTAACAGAAAAATCATAAATACTATTTTCTAATATTTTAGATTTATTATTATCCTTTATAAATTTATTTAAATCATCAAATGCCAAATTTCTTAAATTATCCATATTTTTATTTAATAATATAATACTAATCTTTTATATAATATATAAATCAATTTATATATTATATAAATCAATTTATTCTATAAACTTTGTATTTTCAAAAATAGCATCAAAATACCATTTTTTGATATAATTGATGTATCCATATTTATTAATAACTTCCAAATTACAGACTTTTATAATATTATCAAAATCATTCTTTAGTATAGGATATGTTTTTATTATTAACTGTTTATTATTTAAAATTGTATCTATTTGATTATCATTTTTATAAACATTTATTAAATCAACAGGTTTTAAATCAGTATAGTATTCTGCTAATACTAGTCTTGGTTTAAAGAAATCTGAATTTTTACTTAAATAACCAAATATTTTATTTATACTATTTTTATTTCTGTAATCATAATTTCCATATAATATTTTCCATTTTTCTACTTTTGCACTATAACTAGTAAATCGTATTTTTTCACTATCATTTAATGGTAATGAATAACCACGTTGTCTATATTTATTTATTATTTCAATAGGATCTTTTGATCCTGCAAAATACTTATAATCAATATTTATTAATGTCATTGCTGCAGTAATACATGATGGTAGTAATAAAACATTATCTCCAGAAAAATATCCTCTTACACATGGTAAATGAAATTTAGATACTGTAGAAAAGAATGATCCCGAATATCTTGTTTTAAATATTTCTATATCATGATTCAAAAAAGATGATTTAATATTATATTTAATATTTTCGTGACATTTGAATAAAATATTATCATTAAATTCATTACTATCTTCATCTTCAATATTTTCATCTTTATGAAAATATTCTTTTTCAATTTCTTCTAATTCATCTTTGGCATTTTGTTGTTCTTCCGATTTTTTATTATTTTTAATAATGTCCCAATATTTATCCCAATCTTTCTTTGTTCTAGCAAAAACAATTCGAAGATTACTAACATTTACAATATCAAAAAAGATATTATATGTTTCATTTTTCCATTTATCAGAATCAAAATATTTTTGATTCTCTTGTTGTTTAAATTCAATATAATATTTATAAAAAAGTAATTTAATATCTTCATTATTTAAATTACTAATAATATCTTCATAAGTATTATCTTTATTGACTATATTTTTTCTTATAAATCCTTCATTTATAATTAATGCTGCAATTTTTATATTTGTAAATTTTACTGTTGATTCTTTAAACTTTTTATAACAATTATTGGAAATTTCTTTATTTAACTTATTTACTCTATCAATATATTCAAAATCATCTTTAATATTACACATCACATCTATATCTGAACTACAATAATATTCTTTGTAATATCTATCTAAACTTGGAAATAATGTCATTAGAGGATTATGTTTTGTAATACATGCAGGAATAACACTTCCGGATATACCTAAATTTTTCATATCTACATTATCTAGAATATCCACATTTTTATCACTTGTCATGAAAATATTAAAATTTTCTCTAAATTTTAGAAAAGACACCACTCCAAGTGGTGTATTATCTAATTCAACTCCCATAATATTCGCATTTAAGTTTACAACATTATTAGATATTAATAATGTTAAATAAGGATTATATCTAACATTTGTGGAAATAGGATAAAATGGTAATTTACTAGCCTGATCTATTGTAAAAACAAATCTATCTTCATCTTCAATTCTTGTTTTTTTAATACATTCTTCAATATAAAACGTTAACCAAGTATAAGATAGAGCGTATTGAAAAGCAAGAGGATAAGTATTAATTAAATTAGTGCAATTATTACACATCGGGATTTTATCTCTTTTATTTTCATCAACCCAATTTTCTAATTTATTCATATAATTATTATTATTAATAACCAAATGACAATAATCTCTCGAACTTAATAAAACCATTGTTAAAATATAGAATTCATATTTTGATTTTATAGTATTAAGTATATAATCTATATCCTTTGATTGAAGATCAATATCTTCATTAATTTTATATAACGAATATCCCTTTTTTTTAATAACCGATGAAGCATCTACATACACATCTTTACGATAAATATATCCCAAATATGCATCACCACCTTCTACTGGCATTTTATTAAGTTCTGTTAAAACATCTTTTATATTAAGATCAGTAACTCTTTGACTTACTGTTAAATTAAATCCTCTATTAATAAACTTGTTTGTGATATTTAATTTAGTATTTATATTTTTAGTCCAATAATTAGATGTTTCTAAATTCTTTAGAATTTCAGAAATATAATTAATATTTGGATATGGGGTTTTATAAAAATCATTCGCAATTTTAATTGAAAAATAATCTTTCGGTTGAAAATGCGCAGTATATTGTTTTACATATATTTCATATGTATCTCTAGTAATATTAATTAATGGTATTACTAATTCTTTTTCATCATATTCATAAGTTGAATTAAATAATTTTAAATAATAACTATCAACTAACACAACCTGAGATTTATGAACAGTATTATTTAATAATTTAATATTACTTTTAATCAAATCAAAATTTAATGTTAAATTGTTTAAATCATTCATTGTTAAATCATCATTATAAATATTTTCATTTATTTTGGAGTTGTCAGATTTTAAACATAAAACATATATTTTACTAAAATTATAACAAAATTCTTTATGATTCAAATCTATTAATTTTAAATAATTATTATTAATTATTATATTATTACGATTAAAAAAAGGATTTTTTATCGTTAAATAATCCGCTTCAATCTCAATATTATTTTCACTTCCATCATTCGATGATACATCGTCATCTATACCGTAATCTAATATATTAATATGTGACATTTTTATATATAAAAATAACTTAATACTAAATAAATATAATAATCAATTTTTTAGGGAATATACGTGTATATATTATCTAATTTATTTATTGAAATATATCCTAATTCTTCTAATTTACTTAGTCTTTTTTTAATATTAGTTTCATTTGGAATAAACATTTTACTTAATTCACTTCTTAATATCATTATTAATCTACCATAACTTATTGTTTGATTTTTTTTACAAACACGAACAACAAGAGCATCTATAAGTTGATCTTTGTCATAATTAATTTCATTTTCAACTAATTTATTATTTACTTTAATATCCTGAGTTAAATTAATCTCAATATTTTTGGTAAGTATTCCTTTACAAAAATTTAATTTACAATTTTTTTCAAAAATTAAATTATTTGATTTCATTATATTAATTATAGTTTTAAGATTTTCTGTTTGAATATTGGTATTTCGTTCTAATTTTTCTAAAGTAATATTATCATTATTACCGATATTTTCTAAAACACAATAATAAGATAATGGTAATCTTACATTAGCTGTTCCTAATGTAATATCAATAAAACTATCATCATATGAAATATGAAAAATTCTTTTTATATATTTAGCTGTATAATAATTTTTTATTATCAATAAGTAAATATCAATATTTTTTGATAAGTTTATGTTTGTATTAATGTTTTTATATATATCCTGCCATAATATAGTAGATGATATAAACACGTCTAATTTTTTTATATCATATTCTATATCTTTATAGTCATTAGTCTTAGTAGAAATATTAAGATTATTAATTTCTGAGTTCATATAGTCCGATAAATATATATCATCTAAACAATTTTTAATATTATCTAAATATTTACAATAAATATCATCATTAAAATATATTCGCATTTTTTCAAATGCTTTATTTTCATATTCATGATTTAATTTATATGTTGCTCTTCTTTGTAAATGATATTTATAAAAATTTAAAAATTCTATCTTATTAGGAAATATATTTTTATGAAATTTAATATATTCAAAAACAATATTAATATGTTCTTTATTTAACCAATAAAACATTGAAGCACAAATATAATTTGTAATATCATTATATGGTATGTTTGTACATATTTTATTCTCAATATATACAGATTTAATATTTAAAATTCTAATTAAATGATAATATTGTTTTGCTAAATTATTATTATAACTATTCTCATTGTTTAATTTAATTTTAAAAAAACAAATTAAATCATTATTAAATCTCTGTTTGGCATCATCACTAAAAAAATTAAAGATTGTTTTATTATTGAATACATTTAATAAATATTTTTTATCGAAAAAATCTGAAAATATCGATAAACCTTTCATTTTTATATTTACTAATAAAATATCAGTTAATTTATCACTAATCAAATTAATAAATAATGATAGCATTTTATCTTCTTCATCAATTTCAATTATTTTATTAATTAATCTATCTAATATAAATTTAAATTTTATAAAATCCAAATATTTACTTGTATCTATTTTATTCATATAATCAATTATACAATCTGTATAATTTTTAAGAAAAAAACAATTACATTTTAAATTACAATTAAGAAATAAAACAGTAAAATCAGTAAATTTACCAGTTGTCATAAATATATTTATTTCATTTTCAATTAATGAATCGTTCTTTTTTAAATAACCAATTAAAAATTTGGTTATTAAACTTTCTGATACCTTTATATCATCATATTGATAAAAATTATATTTTATGTTATTAATATAATCAATGCTATTCGCAAAATTATTAAATGTATTAATTTTATCAAAATCAAAATTGTTTAAATTAACATTATTTTTATAAGACTCCTCATATAAAATCCAATAATTTTTATATATTTCATTATTTTTAATATCACGTTCCGGTAATCGAATTATATTTGAATACATTTTTATAATATAAAGTAAATTTAAGTAAAATTTAATTTTTTCAATTATTTCATAAAATTGAAATAATTATTTAAAGATATTATTCATTTTATAGATATTAAATGAATAATATCACATTTTGTAATGATATTAAAAATTATATTAAAAATGAAAAATTTTGTAATGGTAATATAAAAATTGGATATCTTAGAAATGATATTTTTAGATATGATATCAATAACCATGTTTTTGAATCTTTTAAAAAATTTCTGGCTTTCAAAATTCAAAGTACTAATTATAAACAAAAAATATATCAATATTATGATTTAATATTAATTTCAAAAGATGAAAATTCACATATATGTTTTAAAGAAAAATATCATAATTTAGTTTACTATACTCCTTTTGATAATAAATTATCATTAAGATTTAAAGTTAAAAAAAATATAATAGTTGATAATATACAATTTCCATGTATAGAAAAATATCATAATTTTGAAAATCAAGAAATCGAAAGATATAGTATTAAATTTAAAAATTCAATAATTGATATTGATTTTATAAAATATGATAATATTAAAACTATTGAATTTTCATTTAACGTTGATATTAATAATTTTGAAGACTTTAAGAATAATTTATCTTATATTTTATCTAAATTATATAGAAATAAAATTACTTTATAACACAAATACATATGTTAAGGACTGCAATAAATTCCCACAAAGAGCTATTTATATAAATAATTTCAAACTAAAATAAATTGATATAAATAAAACTCCTTGAACTAATAAATTTGTTAAACTCACACCTTCCTCTATATTATATAAATTAGGAATATAAGATCCAAAAAATTCTTGAAATTTTGGATGAGAAATTATAATATATAATACTAAAATTATCATTGGATCTCTCAATAAATCTATCATTGGGCTATTTTTATTTTTTGATTGTTCTTCTACAATATTTTGTTGTATTTGTTGTGGTTGTTGTATTTGTTGTGGTTGATGTATTTGTTGTGGTTGTTGTGGTTGTTGTGTTTGTTGTGTTTGTTGCATTGCTTGAAGTTGTTGAAGTTGTTGTAATTGTAATTGCTGTAAATCATTTAAATCATCATTTGACATATAAGGTTGATCTAAACCTTGATCTAATTCATTATGAATTTTTGATGTTAAATTTTCCATATTTAAATTATTCAATTGATTTACATCAGTAGACATATTATTATCTTCCATTATTAAATAATTTAAATAAAAAATTTAAATTATACGAATTAGTATATATTTTTTATTCTACAATTTAAAATTTGGTATTTTGTTTTTTCTTTATTATCCATTTTTTTATAATCAATTGTATGTGTTTGTAACTCATTCCAAACTTTTAATAAATCTATAATATCTTCTACCAATAATTCATAAAACGAATTCTCATTATAAGGACTAAAAATTAATCCATTGCCTTTTATAATTCCATGTAATAATCTACTCATTGGTTCATTTATATTATCATCAGAATTTGAATTATATATAAATTGTAAATTAAATTTTAAATATTCATGTTGTTTAAAACCATAATCTTTATTTTTAATTATACTAGGAATTTTATTTGATATATTCCAGTTATTATGTGGATCAACTATTTCAAAATTATTATTAAAAAAAATATGTTCAAAATTATTTTGACTATCTATATAGACACCTGTATGATATTGATTATTCATTAATAAATCAATAATATCATTTAATTTAGTATCAATTACACAATCTTCTTTAGGATTTTCTAATCCTATATATGTTTTAAATAAAACAACATTTCCATAAATTAATTCTTTTTCAAAAGTTAGAAGAGATGCTAATAAATTATATTTTAATTTATCAATATTATCATTTTCAGTAGGTATTTTATACATAATTTGATAAGTGTATTCTTTACATTCATAACAATCTCTAAGATCACCATAATGTGTAGAAGTTAATTGAGTAAAATTAACAATTTCTTCCATAAAATTATCTTTGTTTACAGTTTTAGTTTTACAAATTTTATCTAAATTTTCTAATGTTTTGTTGATATTAACATAATTTGATTTTAGTTTCAAAATATCAGAACAATCATTATCAAAATTATTATTATTCTGATATATTATTGATTCTATATTAAAATCATTTGCTTCTATTAAAATAATATCAAAATTACTCATTATATAAAATTAATAATATTATTTACTTAATTAAACTTATTCCATTATCTGACAAATAATCATATATATTTTCTATATAATAATTTTCTAATATTTTTGTTGGTTGATTTGATGCAAATTTTATTCCTAAACCATTTTCATGTACATAAAAATCATCTTTATCTATTTTATATAAAAAACACTCTTTTTTTAAATCATTGAATCCTCCTCTTTTGATTTGTTTTACAAAACCATTATTTTTTTTAAAACCTTTTTTAATATTTTCACAGTCAATACAAGATACTGCAGCGAACCATGGTATTGTATATGCAATTATTCTTGAATCTATATTTATTTTTTTTGTTTGTTTATCTTGAGATGCGTAATATAATGAACTTACATTTACCATATCAAAATTATTATTATTATTAATAATTCTAATAATTGAATTAATTGATTTTAGTTCATAACCAATTTTTTTATAAATATTCACTAAATTTTCTCGTTTTTTTATTAAAAAATCTTTTTCTAAATATTCAAGAGGGAATGATCCATCAATTATTTCATTTCTGTGATTATCTAAATTATTTTCGATAACTGATTTAGCATTTTCATCTAAATTAATTCTTACAAAAAATTTTAATTTACATTCTATTTTTATATAGATTCTTGAATTTTTAAAATGAGTATTAAGACCTATTACTATAACATTATTTTTGAATTTTTTTATTTCTTTTTCTAATATTAATTGAAATTTATTTTTCCAATATTCTATCATTTTTTTTTCTATTTCTTTATATTTTTTAGAATTAATTTTCTCACTACCTTTTAATTTACTTTTTTTAAAATAATCTTCATATTTATTATACATTAAATTCATATTTTTATCATTAATTATTTTTTGAGTAATTTGATCTAAATCAATTATATTAAAATTAAAATCATTATTTTGTAAAATTTGTACAATTTTTTCTTTAATTTTATAGTTTAAACCAACAATATGACAATATATTTTATCCATTTATAAATAAATGAGAAAATTAATCATGATAACTAAAAATAGAACATTTTATAGCTTTTGGTATTAATTTATAACATTTAGAATTATATTTAAATATTTGTTTACATATAACTTTAGAATTAGGTCCATGATATATATTTCTATTTGTAAATAGAAATGATATTAATATACCTATTGATAAGCCGAATATTATATTAAAAATTATATTTATCATATTATATAGTAAGTTTTTTTTATCTAAATTATAGTATATGGATCAAAAAATATGTTTTAATCAAAATGCATTTTTAATTGGCATTATTTTATTAACTATTTTAATTTTATTCTTTAATAAAATTTTTAATATATGCCCACCTTGTAAATCAATTGTTATTTATAAAAAAGAATCTAATGATACCTCTAATAATACCTCTAATAATACATCTAATAATGATTCTAATGAGGATTCTAATGAGGATTCTAATAAAACAAATATTTTATTATCAAAAAAATATCATAAACCAAATGTTAATGATATTATTAATTATAGAGATGCAAATGCATTTATAAATCCACTTCATCCTCCACATAGAAGATTACCTAGACATATATACCCACAAGAAGCTAAAGATTATATTTTCGAAAATCCTACAAGAGGATATCCAGATAATTACCATTATTATGGTAATTTAATAAGACGAGAAGATAATAAAATAGTTAAGTTATTTGGTAGACAAACATATCCTGGAAGCAATAAATATGAATATTATGGTCTTACATCAGATATGGAAGGTGGTGCACAAGTAAAAATACAGATCGATGTTAGGAGTGACAGAGAATTATACGATAAAGATGAAATAGATATTGATTTTTTAAATACAGATAAAGGTAAATTTATATTATATATGAATGATTATGATAGACCAAGATATAATCCTTTTGTTATAAATTAAATATTGCATCGATTACATAACTTTGTTGTAAATAATCTTATAACTAGTCATTACTTATATCTCGATCATTAAAAAATTTTTGTATTATAAAGATAAAAAAATAAAACACTATCTTTAGATTTATCAAGATTATCATCTGCACTTATTATATAATTTTTTTTAGATATATAAAGTACAATATTTAATAAAGCTTCGAGTTCAATAGGATTTTGTATTTTTAATCGTGAATTTATTAAAAATTCTTTTAAACCTGAATCAACATTTAAATCATTACTAGATAAATCAAGACCATATTTTAATATTTTTTTGCTAATATAAGTTTCATTTTTATTAACTGATGGAAGCGCCCATGCCCATATCCATAATTTACTTTTTTTCTTATATGTCCCAACGAATTCGTAATTGGATTCGCAAATGACTTTACCATCTTTATCGTAAAATATAATAATCGGATTTTTTAAATCTGAATTAGTATTTTTTTTTTTAATTTTAAAGATTTTACTAATAAAATCTTCATATTCATCTGTTTTTTCATCATAATATTTATATGCATTTTGAATTAATAATTTACTATTCATATTAATTAATAATATATATAATATATTATTAATTAATTATATATTTATATATATACATAAATGTTTATTAATGATTTTTATATTTTTATTAAAGATAATCATATTATTACAACAGCTGTTGCAACAATTTTTAGTAGAATTATAACTGATTTAAGTTATTGTTTTATTGAAAATATATTATTACCTATTATTAAAATAGATTACGACAATGATGGAAAAGCAGACATAGATAATCTTGAAAATAAAATTATAATATTTAATGGTATTAAAATAAAATTAGGAAAATTTATAATAGAAATTATAAAATTTTTATGTATTACTATAATTTTATATTATATTACAAAATTAAATTCATATACGAAATAATATGTACCAAAATTACTATAGGCCCAAAGAGAGTAATGTTATTTAGTATTTAGAAAGTATTACAATATATAAAATTAGTTTAATATTTTTAAACTAATTTTATAGGCATATCACAAAAAACTCTTAGAGCTTTGCTTTTGCTTATTAAAATTCAATAATATTTATTTCTTTTGGTAAATTAATAGTACTATTTTCTAAATTATTATTTTCTAAATTACTATAATCCTTTGATGTATTTTTTAAGAAAATATTATCATTATCTGATTCAATATTATTTTCTATAAATATATTCCCACTACCTAATTGTTTTTGAATACCATCTTCATCATCTAATTGATTTATTGATTCTATTTGTATGTCTAATGGCATATTAATAGATGATTCAGTTAAATTTATTTCACCTCCTTTTTGATTTTCTATTTCACTTATAACATCAATAATTATTATATCATATGGTAAATCTATAGTAGTTATTATATCATTATCATTATTATTTGATTTACTCGTATTTTGTAAAAAAATATTATCATTATTTCCTCCACTTTGATTATCATTTATTGATTTAATTTCAATCTCATATGGTAAATCTATAGTAGTTATTATATCATTTTCATTATTATTTGTTTTACTTGTATTTTGTAAAAAAATATTATCATTATTTCCTCCACTTTGATTATCATTTATTGAATTAATTTCAATCTCATATGGTAAATCAATTGATGTATCTGATAAATGAACATCATTATTTCCTCCACTTTGATTATCATTTATTGAATTAATTTCAATCTCATATGGTAAATCAATTGACGTATCTGATAAATGAACATCATTATTTCCTCCACTTTGATTATCATTTATTGATTCTATTTTAATATCTATATTAATATCACTAGTTGATTCGGATACATTACCATCTTTAGTAATAAATTCAATATGGTCTGGTATATTACCACCTTCCAGAATTGAAGATACTTTTATATCTTCATTTAGAGTTTGGATTGATATAGAATTTGGTAAATCAAAAGATGTTTGATCTGTTTGATCTGTTTGATCTGTTTGATCTATTTGAGATGTTTTAGTAGATTCATTCATTGAAATAAATGTTTTCGTTGATTCCGTTGATTCCGGTGATTTAAATAAATTTAAAAATCCTCCATTTACATTATCTTGTGAAGATACATTAAGAAATGGTTCTTTTTTTTCATTATTAAGAATTTTATTTATATTCAAATTAGGACTAAATTGTCTGAATGAATCAGAATGGCCTTCTATAGAGAATACTTGAGGAAATCCTCCTTTAAATTTATTCGCGCCTCCTTTTAAAAAATCATCAAATTCTGTATCAGTAGAACTTGATACAGATTTTTCATTATTATACTTTTTAATGAAGTCAATATAGCTTTCCATTATATAATATAATAGATATAATATACAAAAATAAATTAAAAAATTATTATTAATTTCTCATTATTACTTATAATATTTAAGTTATTATTTACTATATTATTTTTTGATTCATTTTTAGTAATTTTATTATTTTCATAATCTAAATTTTTTATTGTGTTTTCGTTTATTGTGGTTTCGTTTATTGTGGTTTCGTTTATTGTGGTTTCGTTTATTGTGGTTTCGTTTATTGTGGTTTCGTTTATATTACTTTTTTCCAAATCTAAAGTTTTTTTTGAATTTATTTTATAAATATGATTAATATTACAACATTTACCTTTATTTGGACAACTATATTTTAAATATTCATTATTATTAACATCTCCAATATAATTTAGATATAATAATCTGTGTAATGCATGTTTCTTTCCATTAAAGAAAAAATTTATATAATGTACATTGGTTGCACTAATATAAGTAATATATCCTTGCCATAACACACACTTATCACTAAAAATGCAATTTTCTATATTTCTGCTTATTCTTTGGAGGCTTTTAACATCTAATTTTTTATTATCATTTATATCATCGCGTTGTTTATTTATTAAATCTACTAAGATTTTATTTTTTGATATTTTTATCATTAAATAAATAATATAATATTATTATAAACAGGTTAAAATAATATAATTGTATTTAAATTATTAATAATGTAGTGCTTTAATTTTAGAGGGTTTAGAAGAAGCAAAATTGAATTCAAACATTATTACTATACTTTTTTTAATAAAATTATCAGTTTTAAACGAATCTATTTTCATGTTTTTATTTAATTTAAAATCATAACTTATATTACCTTTATCCAAAACATATAAAATTTCATAATAATTATTAAAAATTATAATAGATAAATTGTAAATTTTAGATAAAACTGTTAACTCTATTAAACCATTATTTATTAAATTATTTTTCCCTGATAATTCTTGAATATAAGAATCAATCGACATATTTAAAATAGATTTGAAAGTTTCGGATATATAATCCACATTACTACTATCAACTAAGAAATCTATTACATTACCTCTAAAATAATTTGATAAATCGGTTTGTAGGTCATTATAATAACCTAAATTTCTAAATTCAATTTCATATAAGGCATTATTTATCCAATAATAGCTGTTTGCAAATGCTCTTAATATAGTATTATTATTTGATATAATATTTTGTATATAAATATCTCCTAATTTTTCAATTGGATTTTCATTATTTTCATCTTCAATTGATTGACCTGTTTTATAAAATTTTCTTTTACCTATAATTGGAATATTCTCTTCACCAAAAATCTGACTTAATATTTTATTTATATTTGGAATATCACTTTTAATAATATTCTCTTTATTTCTTTGTGTAAAATTATTTATATCAACAATATCACTTACATAGTAATTATCTATAGATAAAATCTCTTTTGATTTCATTTCGTCTTTAATTAATTCATGAACAATTTTATTTACAAATTTTATTACAGCTTCATTATTTAAAACTAATTTACAGTTATTTGATTTCCATTTACAATGAGAATTTTCATTACAATTTTTTTTATCTATATTTGTTTTACATAAATCACGTTTATTTTTTATATTATATTCATTTAAATCTTTTATATTTTCATCTAATTCTATAAAATATGTATCTATATTACCTGCTGTTTGAGATAATGAATATAAGTCTTTATCAATATATTTAAATAATAAATTTTGTAATAATTTTTTTTTCTCTTTTATATGTATTTTTGTATTATCAATAATTTTTATTATTTTATCTTTTAATTTATCATTTAATTTTAAATATTGACTTAGTTCTAATCTAAATAACTCATAACTTTCTTTTTCATAAGATCTTGAATTTATATCAATAATTCTTTTATCAATAATATTATTTTTATTTTTTATATAATTATCTATTATATCTTCTTCTGAAATATTTTTTTTCTTGAAATCTTTTCTATTAAATTTTTTGGCAATATCTATTATTTTTTTTTCCTGAATTAATTCTGGTTTTATTCTTAATTCAATATCATTTTCTAATAAAAAGGCTACAATCTTATAACTAGTATTTTGTTTCTCTATATATAAAAATCCTATTGGATTTAAATCTAAATCTATTTTTTTATTAATATCTAATAAATTTGTAACAGTTTTTTCAACAGAATTTAGATATTTTGTTATATCATCTAAAATATTTATATTATGTAAAATTCCTGAGGGATAAGTTGGTAAGATAGTATTATTATTTAATATAATATATCTACATTTATTTCTTGGATCAATAAATTGTCCTTTTATTTCATATTTATTATCTTTTATTTTAATTAATTTTTCATTCATTAATTTACAACTATAATCTATACCATTCTTAATTTTTTTATTCATTTCTTTATTACAAGCTATGTTATAAAAATCTAGACATTTGTCTATATTTTCATCTTTCTCATAAATCCTTATAATTTCTACATTACTATTAGGTTTACTTTTTTTTATAATAAAAATTGGATAATATATTTTATTATCTTTTAATATTATTACATTATCTCTATTTTTATTATTTCTATATATATCATCTTCATAATTAGAACATAATAAATTATAATCATCTTTTATTATTTTTTTTTCTAATACATTTTTTATCATTATTGATTTTTTTTCAAAAATATAAAAATTTATTCCATTTTTTGATATTATATTTGGTTTTGATATTAGATCTCCAATAAAATCATAATCTAAGAATTTATTATTATTTATAAAATTTATAAAATTATTTCTTGATACAAATCTTGTTTTTAAATCACCTGAATTTAAACTTGTAAATAAAATATCATTCTCATCTTTTTTAATTAAATCTATTAAATTATTTTTTAATTCATTTACACTTATATCATAAATATTTGATATTGCTTCTAAAAAAGGATGATCTGACATTTTAACACCAAATTTAAAAAAATAATAGGGTGTTGCATTGACTAAATAATGGTTTTTAATAATTATTTTAAATTTAGATATTTTATTTAAAAAATTATCCAATACCTCTGGTAATAATCCAAATCGCCCCTCTTGGATTTTATTCGTATCTTGTAATATATAAATTTTATCTGTTTGAATTTGTTTTTTTTGAAACTCCACCTCTTTTATTTTTCCCATACATTTTAAATAATAATTTTTCTTGTATTTATTTTTTGATTCTAATGGATCTTTTTTAAAACAACATGGCATACATAAATCATTGGGATTCTTACTTCTTGACAAAAAACCTACATATTTATATTCATTATTATCAGAAGGATCACAAATATATAATAAATTATCACCTTTTTCTTTTGAATTTACTAATTCTGCTGCTCTTAATATAATCTCGGTCTTTTTCATTTTTATTTTTTTCTCATAATATTTCGTTTTATCATTAAATTTATAACCTTTTTTTAATAATTCATCCAAATTTGAATAAATATATTGTTGTGGTTGACGTCTTTTATCACCACTGTTTTGACACGATCTTGTCCAATGACTCTCACCTTCATCTGGACGATAACCTAATCTAGCTGAATCTAATTTTGTTATTTTTTTAACAGTTTTTACTACCATATCTTCTAAATCTATAATGTCTTCGACTTTATTTCTTCTTTTGGCAATGTTTACGAGTTGTTTTAATTTATCTCTTAAGATTTGCATATCTTTATTTTTTTCTAAATATGTTTGAATATATAAATAAATCAATCTGTTCATAAATTTTATAATTCTATTTAATTGTATTTTATTTCTAGCTCCTGAAATTCTTATTTTATAATTATTTCTTGATTTACCTTGTATATCAATTCCTATACCAGGATGATTATATTTAGGGGCATTATCTAATTTTCGTAAGATTTTTCTTGATTTCTTAATTACAGGATATTTTTTTTTTACATCCTCTATTTTTTCAAATGATTGTTTTTCTGTAATATTAAACTGTCTTGCTATTTCTTTAATTAATGAAATATCTGTATATTCATAATTTTTTATAAAATAAATTATTCGATGTTCTACTTTTGATTCATTCTCATATTTACTTACTCGTTTATATCTAAGATATGTCCCAAATTTACTTTTTGTATTTTTATTTCCAATTTTGGAAGTTCTTTTTCTTGGTTCAATTACTAAAGAAATATATGGATAAAAATTTCTACAAAATTCAGACAAATCATTGTGATTTATTGATTTCTTTCCTTCAAACTCAAATTTTTGAATTGAATTTATAAATGCATAAATAAAATCCTTATCATCAGGAATATTTATTTTTAATTTACCGTTTTCACTATTTATTTTTTTTATTAAATTTATAATATATAAATATGTTCGTTTTATATCATCTACTGTCGCTTTATCCTCCTCTTTCCACTGGATTTTATACTCTAAACGTCCATTTTCATTTAAACTTAATGCAATATATTTATTTGTTGATCCACCTTTTTGATTTGCTTTAATTTTAAATGATATACCATAAGGAGAATTCTCAAACCATTTAGACACTATCGCACCCTTATCATCCTCACGTGTCTCTCTGAAAAATTTATATATCATTTTACCATCTAATAATTGATATTGTAAAAATGGATATTCTTCTGTCATTATAAAATTATCAAATATTCTAAATAAATCCAAATTAGAATTATTAAATGTATTTGTATGAGACACGTATGCATGAATAACAGAATGTGTTATATAGTTTTCTTTAAACATATTTTTAATATAAGGCATATTAATATCAACATTTTCAACAATTTTGAAAATATCATTTTCTAATATTAAATCATTATTGATTGTCTGAAATACATTTTTCATATGATTTATTTCATATTTACGATTTTGCTCATCTTTAACATTTAAATAATTTATAATTTGTTTGAAATCATCTGTATTAATATGAAAAAAATAAATTTTTATATAAATATCATATAAATTTTTTAATTTATCTATTGATAAACTATAATTTAATCCTAATTCATTAAAAATATCTGTAATATAAATCTCATTATTTTCAATATAATCATCATAATCTTCTAATAATTTAAATTCATCCTCTTCACGTCTTATTCTTGATCCATATTTTCTCATATCTTGTTTTAAAAATTTTAAACTACCTCTTAATTCTTCATATATTTTTAAATTATCTTCTGGTTCTATATCTATCTTTAACATTTGAGTTCTTTCTATCCATTTCTGCCCTAACATTATTTTATTTTGTTTTTTTTTATTATCTTCTTGATCTATAAAACTATATTTTGACCACATATATGTCCTTGAAGGTGTTAAATATGCATTATGTTTAATATCACCACTTATTTCAAATATTTTATTAAGTTTAATAGAACAACATATTTTTTCTTTTATTTTTTTAATAGTATCATCTTTAAAAATATATTGTTCAAAAATATAATTTTTTATAAAAACGTTTTTTATAGTATCATCATACATAACATTATTTTTACTATCAGGAAAATCTATTAATTTATTTTTAGAAGTTATGTTTTTCTCATCATTTTTCATTATTTTATCTATTAATTTTGATGTTGATTCTACGTTCTCATCTATTTCACTTGAATGATACATATTTTCTAACTCTTCTAAATCAAACTCATCTATATCGCCCAGATCTTCTTTATTAAGAGATATTGGATTATCTGAATTTTCGAAATTATCTTCATCTTGATCCCCATCATCTTGATCCCCATCATCTGCAATTATTTCATCTTCTTCATCACCACCTATTTGGAGATTATCTGAATTTTCTAAATTATATTCATCCGGATACCCATCATCTACAATCATATCATCTTCTTCATCGCCGCCTATTTGAAGATTTCTTGTACTATAATCAATTAATTTATGATCAATTAATTTATGATTTATTTGTTTTTCCCTTAGTGAATTATTTCTCTCTCTTAATTCACGTTCTCTTTTAAAAAAATATTCATAACTATACATTGTCTTTTCAGATGAAAAATTTAAAATTATATTATTATCAATCCATTTTTTCCCAAATTTTTTTTCTATATCTTTATGTTTTTGAGGAGTTTTTTGAATTAAATTAAAACTTAATTCTAAATGTTCTCTTAAAAATAATTTTAAAAACCATTCATTGCCATATCTTTTTATTAATTTCTCTATTTCTTTTAATGATAATTCCATTATTGTATCGTAAAAATTTAGATTTTTTATTTTTAATAAGATTTTTTTAATCTCGGCATCTATTGAATTACCTAAAAAAATAAATAATTCATATTGATTTCGTTTATTTAAATTTTTATATTTGTATATTAATTTTACTGGATCATTCATTATATATTAATTAATATAAAATTAATATATAATGAATTTAATTATATTTTATCATTAAATATTCAATATTCAATATTCAGTATTATTAATTTAAAATATTACTACCTAATTCAATACCACAATATTGCTCTGGAAATGAATTATAATCTTTATATATATAAACATCACACTCCATTGCATATTTTAATAATTCAACATTTATTTTTTTAAATAAAGGAGTATGACCTATTTCAGGACATCCTACATGAGCTATTTCATGTATTGCAACATACATTAACTCGTTCATATGATGTATTTCATTATTCTCTTTTGATCTCAAACAAAATACAATCTCTTCTCCTTTATTTACAGAATAACTAGTGAATTCTGATCTATCAGTACTTTCTCTAAAAATTATAGTATCAAATCTATTTTTTATTGTTTTAATATAAGGTTTTATAAATTCGGATCTACTTTCATTATTATTCTCACATTTATCACAAGTATGAATTATTAATTTTTTTAGTTTAGTTTTCATGTTTGATAATGTGTCCGCAGCTTTATCTTTATCTTCTAAATTTCTAACTAAAAACTGTTCTCCACTAAATGCTTCTTGGAATGATACTTCTGACGAATGTATAAAAACAAATATACAAAATATCGATAAAAATATAATAATTAATATAGTTTCTTGCATGTATATATATATATATATACATAATTTATATAAAATAAATTTCTTATATAAATTATATTATTATGGGTAATGCTCAATCTGGCTCAGCTTCATCTACTGAAGGAACATTAGATTGGGAAAATACAATGACAAATGCCACAGAGGCAAATGTGGTACCAAAAACAACAAATGGCATGGAAGTAATTGATCTTCATCTAAATGATATTGAAAATATTGATTCTGTATCTGAAACTAGTATTACACAAGTTTTTCAAAAACTTGATAATATCGTGACAAATAGTGAAGACCAAGACAAAAACCAAGACAAAAACCAAGACAAAAACCAAGACAAAAACCAAAACAACGACCAAGACCAAGACCAAGACAAAGAAGGAGGATCAAGTCCCTTTATTTCAACTGAACTATATAATAAAATTATGGAAGGCGGAGATGATAGTACATCATCTCCATTTATTTCTACAGAAGTATTTAAAAAAATTATACATGGAGGAGCTATGGACTTGGATGATAGCTCTAGTTATAGTGATTCGAATAGTAGCGAGTCATCTACTTCTTCATCTGAGATGATGAAAGCATTATCTCAGATAACAATTTCATCATCTGATTATCCTACAACTAAAACTCAAAAACCTAATAAATCAAAATATGAAAAACCTAATAAATCAAAATATGAAAAACCTAATAAATCAATTTCATACGGAAATACATCTTCCATTGCACAAAGTGGATATAATTTTTCCGATGCTACGTCTGATATAAATCATAATTCTGATACATCTGTATCATCTAACACACAATACAATGTACAATCATCATCAATTAATACATCAGATATAAATTTAGTTTCTGTTGATTCTGTTAATGGAAGAAGATATTTATAGACTAATAAATTAAATTAAATTAAATTAAATTATATTTAAATCTAAAAATAATTTTTTATATTTTTTATTATTTTCAGATTCTTTTTCTTCATCTGAAGTATTATTTTTATCTTCTTCATCACTATTTTCTAAAATATTTAATCCTAATTTCTCCATATCAGGATTATCATCATTAAGATAATATTTTACTACATTTTTTGATTTTTTTATATTAATTAATTCTAATGATTTGTTTTTTTTAACTGTTAAATTACATAATTGATTTTTTTTCCCTTTTACTTTAAAAAATGTATCAATTGATACATTTCCTGCTCTACGATTTGTCTCTATTTGAATTGCTTCATTAAATATCTGTTCAGGATCATCCACTAACAATTCTAAAAATTGAACCGTTGGATTCTTTATTTGATTAGTTAAATAAAAAAGATAATCTACTTTTAAATTATTCTCTATAATATAATCAGGATGTTCTATTTTATCACCTTGTAGTAACTTTTTACTATTTTTTACCTCTATAGCTACATATTGTACTCTTTCGTTTATTTCAGGTGCACTACCCGGATCTCTAGCCCTCATTCTATCAGCAAGAACAACATGCCCGATTCTGGTTCTATCTGCATATTTTGTTTTTAATGTTTTTGAAGTCACAAAATAATATAATGGAAATTTACCTTTTAATACATTTATAATAGATTTTTTTACATATTCTACTGCTTTGTCCACATCGACCTCATTTAACAAAATATCAATCATATTTCCTACAATTTTTTTAACAATACGAGCATTATCACGTCTCTTTAAAACAATGCCCATGCAGTCAAATTTGAATTTATTTTTATCGAATTCATACTTATTTCCAACATATCTTTTCTTACTCATAATACCAAATGGATGATATGTTTTTTCATACTCTAGATCTTGAGGGGCCTCCAAATGACTTTTAATAAAATTACCTGCTATTATACCCAAGTCTATCGCAAACTCTAATGCTTCTTTATTTTCATAATACTTATCATTTATCTTAAGACCAAAATCGACGAATACAGAATCAGTATCACCATATATGGTATCAGGGGAGACCGTACATTTGTTCATTATTTTTAATAATGTATTTTTTAGATTACTTATAAATTCTTCAGTATGTAATGATTTAATTAATTCTTCATCTAATAATTTTTGTATTTTTTTCTCATCATTATCTGAAAATGCTTCATATAATCCTTCAATTATTCCTGGAAATACATTTTCAATATAATCCCGAGCTAATTCAAGCATCTCTCTTCCTGTTGATGTTGTTGATGCTGCAATTTCTTTAAAACATATTTGACTATAAGATGATCCTAATTGACCATAGAGTGAATTTGCAGTTACTTTATATGCTAACTGTAAACCATCATAAATTGACTTTAGAAAGACATTCTCCTCTTTCCCCATTAATTTTTTAATGGCTTTTCTTTGTTTTAATAATTTAGATAAAATCATTGGCATTATACCAAGTGTTCCATCTTTTTTTTTCGCATAACGACATCTCGTTTTAGTACCATCAGCATTATTATACTCACAATTATAATAATTATACTCTGGATGATTATCATATTTATCATTATCAACAAATGTTTCATGTGATAAATTTTTTTGTATCATCGACGACGGATATAGTGACGCATAATCTAATACTGCTATAGGTCTTTTATAAAATCCTATTTTTGGATTAAATACAGTTGCACCTTCATATCCAACATTCTCTTTATTTTCTTCTATTTTTTTTAATTCTGGAATTAAATAATTCATTTGTCTGCATTCCTTAGCAACCAAACTAAAAATTTTTATTCCCTGCCCTCTTAAGAATAAATAAGATAATGGTATAATACATACATTAGACATACCAATATTATTATTAACTACACATAATCTTGCCATTAATTTATTTACTAATGCACAATCCTGAATACAGTATTCCGCTACAATCTTTCTATCATCTGCTGAACCTTTCTGTAATCTAAAAATATCTTGAGGTTTAACATCATCTTTTGACAAAGTCCATTGTAGTTTATCTTCCTTTGTTATTGGACTTTTATTTAATGTAATTAAATTAACATCTATTGATACAATTTTATATTTTTTACCATCTTCAACGAGTTCTTCGTCTTTATCCATTAATTTAATATAACTTCCAATACGTAAATCATTCGTTTTATCTACTTCTAAAATTTTACCATTTAATTTAACTACTTTCCCTCTTAAAAAATTCTCTGCAACAGAATCTAATTTATAAGAACTTAATTTAAAATCTTTCATTATCACTTTCATTAAATCTATTTGAACTCTTCCATGTGCTTCATAATATTTCATTTTATTATCACCTAACGCACTAGAAGATAAATTTTTCTCTACATAATTACACTTATGGTCCTTTTTTCTAGAAAATATCCCAAATTTATCTTCTATTCCTAGAAATTCCGCTCTATCATGTAAATACGGATTATCAAAACCAAATATATTATATCCAGTTATTATATCCGGATCCATTTTAATAACTAATTTTTGCCATGCTAAAAGTACATCCTTTTCTTTTTCATAATATTCTACTTCTACACCATCTATATCTGAACAAGTATTTAAAGTTACTATATGCTTAAAATAACATTCTTCTTCACCATTATAACTAAAAGTTGACCCAATTTGTATAATTTTATCTGTATCTCTTCTTGCTTGTGGAAAATTACCATCACCACTTGTACATTCTAAATCAAAAGATAAAATTTTTATTCTACTTATTGTTGTATCTTCTAATCCTATTATATCACTCCATTTAGCTTCAAAAGCCAAATCAGTATTATAACCTCTTTTTGGTAATTTTGTATATTTACCCTCTTCCATTTTAATTTTACCACTTGCATTTATATTTTGTATATGCATAAATCTTAATAATGGAGGTATACTTTTCTCATAAATTTTATATTCACGAAATTCACTATCTACTCCTGATATTTTATGTTTTGTATTAAAAATATAACTACACCTTTTCATTGCATCATGTGTATTAAATACCAATCTTAAGAATTTAAACCTCTTGCCAGCTGTGAAACCATATAATTTATGTCTTTTTACTACATCATGTGCAATTAAACTATTCTTATATTTTCCATACATTTTGGATTTTATATAATTTACAAATCTGCTTATAATTGATGGCTGCCAATTCTTTGGTATTTCAACAAAAAAATATGGTGTATAATCTAAAATTTTTAAATATACAGATTTATTATTTTCAGTATTACCATATGCCTCTATTACATATGATGAATCATCTGGATCATCATCGTCATATGCATCATAATCATTCCAGTCAATTACATTAAAAATTATATCTTTATTTATAATCTCTTCTTTTGAACTTATCATAATTAAATAATAATAATAATAATTATTTAATTAATTTTATTATATTTCAATTTTATAAAAAAATTTAAGGAAAAAATATTTAACTTATATATATATATGAACCAATATAATCTAATTGTTCCAAATTCAAATACTATATATTATGGAACTGATCCAAAAAGTATAGCAAGAAAAGTATTTAGAAACTTTGCTAAGACAAATAATCAAACTAGAATTTCTTTTGAGAACAATAATACAAAACAAAAATATCATTTTATCGCTATGACTAATAATAAATTAAATGAATACGAACAATTAATTAATACAAAAAATCCTAATCAAAGTGGGGGAGCAGAAGTTCAAGATAAAGAATTTTTTAAAAAATTAAGTGAATTATCTGGCAATATTAATATATCAATAGACGAACTTGTTAAAATTCTAAAAACAAAATATGACCCTGAAACCGAAGAAAATGATAAAAATGACGAAATGATTATGTTAGTCGATGATGGTATTAAAAAATTAGATCTTTTAAATAAAAATGTTGAAAATATAAATAATAACTTAACTGCAATTAAAAAAGAAATCGCACCAAAGGAAAATATTTTTTTTAACACACCACCACAATATGATAAAGAAACAGTCGAGGCAATTAGTGCAGAATCTAGTACTGGTGCAGAATATAGTACTGGTACAGAACTATCAGAAAAAAAAGGGGGGTTTTGTAGTATACAGTAATAAATTTGAATATTTTTTATATTACTAATAAACATTAGTAATATAAATTTAAATTATGGATTTAACTATAGATAATACAAATAGTGAAGAAGGTATAGAATCTGACAATGACTATGACAATAATGAAATTTTTGGAACTTCTGGATTAATTAATTTAGGTAATACTTGTTACATGAATTCAATTATTCAATGTCTAAGTAATTGTGAAGATTTTCGTAGTTATATTATCGGACGATCATTAGTATCGGAATTAATTAATAATACAGAATATGAATCTGCAAAATATGAACTTGAGAATTCTTTAGCATTTCAATTAAGAAAAATTTTTATTAATATCTGGAATAGTAGTTTTTATTCATTTAGACCTATATCCTTCAAAAAATTATTTGGTAAAAAAATAGATTTATTTCAAAATTCAAATCAACAAGATAGTCAAGAAGCTCTACTTTGTATTTTAGATACTATTCACGAAGAAGTTTCTTCTAATATAGAAACTCATTCTACAAATAAAAATTTATATTTTGATTATTTAGAAAATTTACACAAAAATGAAGATGAAAATATTGATAAAATTTTGAAAATTATAAAATCTAATAAAAATGATTACCTTAATTATAAATCTTTTATTGATTTCAAAAATTTACATAAAAATTTTTCGGAAATTAATAATATTTTTGAAGGTAGAACTATTGCACAACTCACATGTTCAGAAACTGGAGGTATAAAAACGAATTTTGAATCATTCTTCTACTTAACATTAGCAATACCTACCGAAACAAACACAAATATTAATAATTACAATACAAATTATATTATATCCGATGATCAATCATCCGACGATCAAACATCCGACGATCAAGTATCTGATGATCAATCATCCGATGATAAAGTATCCGATGAACAAGTATCCGATGAACAAGCATCCGATGATCAAGCATCCGATGATCAAGCATCTGATGATCAAGCATCAGATGATGAAGCATCCGATGATCAAGCATCAGATGATGAAGCATCGGATGATCAAGCATCGGATGATCAAGCATCGGATGATCAAGCATCAGATGATGAAGCATCCGATGATCAAGCATCCGACGAGGAAAGTAATAATGATGACAATGATGCTTCTAGTGAAATAAAAAATCAAAAAAAATTATCAGATGATGAAAATATATCAGATGATAAAAATACATCTGATGATGAAAATACGTCAGATGATGAAAATACATCATCTGACGATAATGATGATAAAAAAACATCTAATAATGAAAATAGAATTCAAAATTATATAAAACCTTCACTAAAAGAATATAATTTACATGATCTATTTAAAAGTTATATACAAGTAGAAATGTTAAAAAATGATGAGAGATGGTTTAGTCCTTATGCGAAAAAAAAAGTTGATACAGAAAAATCAAATTTAATTTGGGAATCACCTAAAATTTTAGTAATTGTTATTAAAAGATTTGAATATTGCTTTACTGGAGCTAAAAAACTAAATAATATAGTTAATTTTCCAATTACCGATTTCGATATATCTGAATATTTGCATGAAAATCATATTTCAAAATATAAAACATATGATTTATTTGCTATAAATAATCATACAAATTTTAGTAATTTCGGTTTTAATGGTATTTCTTTCGGTCATTATTATTCATATTGTAAAAATTATTTAGATAATAAATGGTACAATTATGATGATAAAAATGTAGATGAAATCGAAGAAGATAAGTTAATTACACAAAATGCTTATATGCTTTTTTATAGAGCAAAATAATTTGAACTTTATATATAAATTAAAGTTATTATATTTATAGACAATTTTTGCATGGTGTTTTATATATTCAAATATGAAAAATAATTATCTTTGTATGTAATTCAAGTATATATTTAAGAAAGTTTTTAGTATTATTATATAATGTCTAAAAAATATAATCAAGAAATAAAAAATCAAGATAATCAAGAAATAAAAAATCAAGATAATCTACAAATTATTAATGAGCTTAATTTACTTATAAAAAATATAGAATATAAATTAAATAAAGAGGAATTTGATAAATCTGAAATTATAAAAAATAGATTTAGATTAAAACATTTTAAAAATGCATTGAAGATAATAAAATTATTTCCTAATAAAATTAAAAATGGTAATGATCTAAAAGATATATCAGGAATTGGAAAAGGTATTATTATTAGAATTGATGAAATTATCGAAACTAATAAATTATCAGAGATTGATAATCCAAATATAACAAATATTGTAAAGGAAATCGATCTAGTGAATGAATTATCTCAAGTAATTAATATTGGGTCAAAAATTGCTAAACAACTAATTGATAAATATAATATAAAATCTATTGAAGAACTTAAAAAAAAAGTTAAAACTAATAAAATAGAGATTAATAATAAAATTAAAATGGGATTAAAATATCATGGGGTTATACAAACTAAAATTCCTAGAAAAGAAATTGATAAATATAATAAAATACTTCAAACTCTTGTAGATCAAATTGATAATGATTTAACTTTAATAATTGCTGGATCTTATCGAAGAAAAAAACTAATATCTAATGATATTGATGTTTTAATTACTCATACAAAAATATCAACAAATAAAGAATATAATGAAATAAATATAAATTATTTACATGATTTTATATCATTATTAAAAAAAAAAAAAATAATAGTAGATGATTTAACAGACACTGACAATGGTACTAAATATATGGGATTTTGTAAATTACCCAGACAAAAAATCAGAAGAATAGATGTCAGATTTGTTCCATATAGTTATTATCATTCTGCTTTATTATACTTTACAGGATCATATGAATTAAATACACAAATGAGACAAATCGCTAAAACTTTAGGATACAAATTAAATGAATATGGTTTATTTAAATTAAAAAAAGATGGGTCATACTCTGAAAAACCATTAAAAATTAAATCAGAAAAAGATATATTTAAAAAATTAAAATTAGACTATTTAGAACCAGAAGAACGATAATATAAAATTCAAATTAATTAATGATGATATTAAGGTACCAATAAAAAATAATGAAGATAAAAATGTTAATATTATACCAATACCCACAAAGTAAGCAGTAATATAAATTTTAATTTTAATTTTTTATAAAATAAATTAAAATAAAATGTTTATAAAATATAATGAATATAGTTTTTGATTTAAAAAGCTTAACTACTAAATTATATTTATCATTTTTTGTAATTTTAGTATTTTATTTATTATATTTAACTATTCCCGATTCAGAATTTGATAATGTGTCTACTTCAAATTGTAGACTTGACAGACTTTATTATACTATTGCGACTCATACTGGAAATAAAAATATACATATTTTAATTCCAAAAAGTTTCAGAGCAAAAATTTTATCAATATTACAAATATTAATTGCATACTCGATTTTAATTTTATAGGTAAAGCCTATAATAATTTGGGCGTATCAGAAAACTACAATGAATATAATAAAAATATATTGTTATTACTGTCACATTAAATTTATATAAATGTGTATGTTTTATCTTGAAAATTGAAAAATTGAAAATATAAATTTATAATAGAATTAAAGAATAAATTTTATAACAAATAAATATTCATACATCAAAAAAAAATAGTCTTAAATGTCATTGCAATTGACTAATAACACGACTTCTTTTATTTTCAGCTTCTTACCTGGTCAATGTAATCAACGGGTTTTACGAGTTTAATAATAATAAAATATTTAGACCAAATACAAACGCATGTGGGCACGCATATATTGGTTGTATAGCATGTGATTTAAAAAAAGAAAAAATTTATAGTTCAGGTATGAATTTATATAACACTGATATGAATATACATTTTCGTAATCAAATTCCACAAACTATACACGCTGAAGAAAATACAGTTCATAAACTCAAAACATCTGAAAAAAATAAACCTATTGATATTGTTGTGTTTCGAACAAATAAAAATGGTTCATCTTTATTGATGGCTAAATCGTGTGATAATTGTAAACGCATTATGAAGAAAGTGTTGCTTTTAAAAAATTGGAAACCACGTAAACTGATATTTACTGATGATAACGGTCAATTATGTAATGATATTTGGTAAGAAACATAAAATTATTACTTTATTTGTTTAATATATTTATAAATTAATTGTATTTTTTTTTACTGATAAAGTCCAATCACTATATTTGTTCAAATTCAATTAAATTACATTCATTAACTAATTTAATTGTTCCATCGGAATTATTAATTTTAATAAAAAAACGTAATTTTTCCAAATCTATATTTGATATAATAAATTCATGAATAAAAGTATTTGAATATGGATATCCTTGATGAAATTTAGTACTATTTTTAATTAGTTCATTATTATATTCAGCAAAAAATAAAATACCATCTCTATAAAAATTTTTATTTACTTGTGTGTCACAACATTCCCAACAAAATATTATTTTAATTTTATAATAATTTTTTAAAAATTTATTTTTTATTTTAAATTTTATTTCAGATAATCTATCTATTTTAAAATCTTGATGGTCTTCTTCAACACTACAAATATTAATATCTTGTGTTTTAAATTTATTAATAGTAATAGTTCCTAAATTTTTACATGATTTATCCCAATATTTTAGTTCATTATTTTCTTTAATAAATATTATATCACCATAATTTAAATTTATATTACCACTTAAAAAATCATCTAATGTCTCAAAATAATAATCGATTTTAATACCTTTACCTATATCACCTTTTTCACCTTTTTCACCTTTTTCACCTTTTAGACCATTATCACCTTTATTACCTTTTAAATTACCAATTTTTGTCCATTTATCATTTTTATTGAAATATAAATTTAGATTTTGAATTTCTAATGCAAATTTATTATTCATATCATTATTATTTAATAATTCTTCGGGATTATTAATAATCAAATCTAATTCAAGACCATTACCCGGATCACCTTTATTTCCTTTAATATTTGTAATAAATATCCATTTATTTTGATTATATGTATAAAGATCTGATGAATCTTTTAATAATAAAAAATCATTTTCTTTAGGAGATATTTCATTTTTATTATTTTCTAAATCATTTGAATTATTATATATATATTTAAATTTAAATGGAAATCCCATATCACCTTTATCACCTTTATCACCTCTTTCACCTCTTTCACCTTTCATCATTCCCAAATATTTCCAACTATCATTATTATGATAATAAATTTCTAATGAATTTTTAATAATAGCAAATTCATTAGCATTAGCATCTATGGGAAGATTCGATTTTGATCCTATAATATAATTAAATGAAAAAGAAGAACCATTGTCACCTTTAATACCATTGTAGCCTCTTTCTCCTCTTTCTCCTCTTTCGCCTTTTTTACCTGTTTCACCTGTTCTACCAGGTTCCCCTTTGACGGAGATTAATTTATTTAAATATTGCCATTTTTTATTTTTCAAAATATATAAATCCAATGAATTTTTAATAATACATATACTATTATCTTCAAATTCAGTATTTAAATTTAATTCTTTATCATCATTTAAAATTAAATCTATCTGTAAATTTTTACCCATCTCGCCTTTATCACCTCTATCGCCTTTATCACCTTGATCACCTTTCATTTTTAATGATCCTATAAAATTCCAACCATCTTCTTGTTTACTATATAAATCCAATTTATTTTTTATTAATGCGACTTTACCTAATTCATATTCATCTGATAACTCTTTTTCATCATTCAGATATATATCAATTTCTAATCCATTTCCTGTCATACCTTGATCACCTTTTTCACCATGTATTCCTTGTTTACCTCTAGGTCCTTCCTTTCCTTGAGGACCTAATTTTCCTGTAATTTGTATTGCTTGAACAATTGAAAATAAATTATTAATTTTTTGTTTTAAATTTTGTGATTCATTATTATTTGTTGTAATATTAATATCATAATATACATCTTTGTTTTTAAAAATTAATTCATTAGATTTTTTATCATAAAAAATAGATGAGTCTTCATTGTCAAATAGAGTTGTTATATTAGACATATAATTATATATATATATATAATTAATTTTCAAGAATTTAATTTATTCTTGTAAATTATATTAGATATTTATTTATTATTTTATTTTTTGAATTTCTAATAAATCTTCATGGATATTTTTATAAAACTTATCTCTAGATTTATTATAAGGATACTTATAATATCCTAATTTATAAGTATCATCTTTTTTAATTTTATATTTTTTTATTAATTTATTTTTATATTTTTCTAATTTTTCCGCATAACCTCTTATATTATCATTTATTGTTTTTTTATCTTGGATTAATTTTTTTTTTAATTTATTAATTAAAAAATTACTATCAACATCTATATTAAGCAATTTATGTTCTAAATACCAAAATACCCAAGCAACACAAAAACCTTCTGTTTCATTATCACGCCGAAAATTTTCATTTGATATATTCTGAAAATCATATAAATTTTGATAATTTGCTGGCTTAAAATATTTATATTTCTTTTTTGTTAGATCTAACATTATATTTGAAATTTCTCTATTTAAAAAATTATCCATATTATAATGAGAATATTCGAAAGATTTAGCTCCTCCATATGTCTCAAATCTTTCAATCGTTTTTTTATTATTATCTATTATAATAATACCTGCATGACTCATATCGTTTGCATGAATTCCTAAATATAAAAATATTATTTCTTTATTTAAAATATTATTAATACATTTCTTTAAATTTTCATTTATATAGTAGTTATTATTATCAATATATGAAATAACACCACATTGTAAGCATAAACGATCTTCGCCATAATGCTCAATTTTATAATTTTTAAAGCTTTCATTTTTTTTATTTTTTTCATTTTTTTCATTTTTTTCATTTTTTTCATTTTTTTCATTTTTACAAATTGGAAATCCAACATTTGGATATTTTTCTAGAATATACAATGCACCTGACAAAACAGACCAAGGACTTCCAGCAAATAATGTATGTATAGGTATTTTTAAATTTAGAAAATTTAAATCATCATCAGTTTCATTTTTTATTATATATCTAAACTGATTTTTAATATTTTCTTTATCTTTTTTTTTGATATATGATAAAGGTGTTTCATTAGCTTTATTTTTAATATCTAGATTAGCTTTTTTTTTAATTAAGATATCTTTAAAATCATCCCATCTATTATTTTTAAAAATTAAATGAAGAATAGTGTCACCAAAAATATTTTGTTTATTTACGTCAGAAATATTTTTTAAAATTTCTATTTGTAATTCTTTATCTAAAGTATTATAATTAATTGCATTATGAAAGTAAGTTTCTTCATAATTATCTACATTATTAAAATTAATTTTTTGGGTTAATAAAAATTTTACAAAATCATGATTATTCATAATAACTGAATACGAAAATATATCATGTGATTTACTCCTTAAATTTAAATCTAATCCATGTTTAATTAATGTTTTTAAACAATCTAAATTATTATCTACAACTAAATTAAAGGATATTGGTTCTGCCCTATCAAGTTTATTAACATCAAATTTAAAATATTTTTTTATAATATCTAATTTATTACAATTTTTATTTAAAATATTACTTAAACTATTTATATTTTTGGGTTCTAATAAACTACATCCCATATCACTTAATTCTTTCATAATTTCATGATCTAGTTTATCATTTAATAAATATACTACTAAAATGGTTTGATTAAAATTATTTATATGATGAATATTTTCAGGTTTATATTTTTTCATAAAATAAACTAATAAGTCTGAATAAATTGGTAAAATTTGATAACCATTAACACCATTGGCATTTTGCATATTTAATATTTTATTATCATATTTTAATAATACATCTATTACATTTTTATCTCCATAAAAACATGCATCATGAATAGGATATTGTCCATTAGGACCAATTATCTCTAAACATTTTATATTTTTAGAGATAAGTTTATTTAATTTATCAATATCCTTGTTAATAATTAATCGAAATATTAAAAATTTATCTTCCATATATATGGAAGATAAAATTTTAATATTTCTAGTTTTTTAAATTAAATATTACTGACATTGGAATATGATCAGAAGGTAATTTTGGTGTTGGTAATTTTTCATATTTATCTAAATTAATATCTTCAAGAGTACCTATAATATTTATTTTATCATTTACAAAAATATAATCCAAAGTATCTTTAAAATGATTTGTATAATTGGTATATTTTGGTTCTTTTCCAAAAATTTTATAAAATCCACTTTGATATTTATACTTAGTAAAATTTTTTGGTAAATAAAATATTGGATGTTTTGGCTTTAACTCTTTATTTAATTTAAATTCATAATTATCAGATGATTTTCCAGTAGTTATACCAATATAAGGAGCACTATTTGGTTTCATATTAAAATCACCACATATTATTGATGGTAATTTATTATTTGCCGAAAATTTATTTATTTCATTAAATAATAAATACATATGTATATTTTTTAAATCATCATAATTTGGATCATGAAATGCATGTACTGTAGATAATATAAATTTATTTTCTGTTTTTATTTCTTCCATTAGAAGTGACATTGCTACAAATTTTTGATATATTTTATGTTTTATTTCCTTTGTTAAAGAAATATTATTTTTACAAAAATATTGGTGCATAAGTGATATCATATCAATAGAATTAATATGTAAACATCTGAATATATTCATATTATAAGCTATCATAATACCTTCAGTCATATTATTATTAAATTCAGGATATCGTTTTCGTTGACTCGGTGGCATATTTGGATTTCTTGGAATATAATAAGACATAAACTTTTTTTCTTGTAAAAAAGGAAGAACATCGTTAACATAAATATCACATTGGATTTCCTGAAAACAAATTATATCAGAATTATATATTTTTAATTCTTTTTTTATTAAATTCCATCTATAATCCCAAGATATGAATTCTTTACTTTCATACTTATTAATTATAAAAGGAGCTAAAATATTATATGTTAATATCTTATAACCATTTAATGAAGATATTACTTTATAATCTCTCATATATATAATAAAAATATATTATTAAGCAGAACAATTTGTACATTCGCTTTCATCATAATCTTTGCTATCTATTGTGATTTTTTTTGCATTTGCTCCAGGTTTTGTTCTAAAATAATATATACCAGTTTTTAACCCTAATTTCCAACTAGTCATATGAGAAGATGTTATTTTATTAAAATCAGCATCTTCCATGAATATATTCATACTTTGTGTTTGATCGATATAAGGTCCTCTTTCTGAAGCTTGTATAACAATATGTTTTTGTTTTATTTCCCAAACTGTTTTATATAATTCTTTTAATTCTTGTGGAATATTCAAATATTGAATCGATCCATTATGGTAAATTATATTATTTTTCATATCTGTATCCCAAGAACCATAATTATTTAAATCATTAATTAAATAATTATTAATTAATTTAAATTCACCTGCTTGAGTTCTTCTCTTATAAAGATTACTTGTTATTGGTTCAAAACATTCATTATTTCCAAGAATCTGAGATGTAGAAGCTGTTGGCATTAATGCAGTTACTAAACTATTTCTAACACCATGCTCAATAATATTTTGTTTTAATAAACCCCAATCCCATCTATCAGATGGTTTAATATCCCACAAATCAAATTGAAATAGACCTTTACTTAAGGGTGATCCAATAAAACTATGATATGCTCCTTTTGCATTCTTACGTTTTATATCTTTCATAAAATGATCATATGTATTATCAGCTTGATAAGATAAATCACTTGATGTTATATTATCTATATTTGAATTTATTAATTTTACTATATTTTCTCCTCTTTCTTTAGATAATTCCATACTTGCTTCTAATGCACCATAATAAATAGTTTCAAATATTTCCTTATTTAAATTATGTGCTTCTTCACTTTCAAATGGAAATCTCATTTTAAAATAAACATCGGCTAATCCTTGTACTCCTATTCCAATTGGTCTATGTTTTAAATTAGAAAATTTTGCTTCAGGAACTGGATAATAATTAATATCTATTACATTATTTAAATTTTTACAAATAACTTTAGTTATATTTTTTAATTTATAAAAATCATAAGTTGGTTGTAAATATAACTTTAATTCATCATAACCCCCTATCCTTTTATTATCTATATAAATTTGTGGAACAGTACTACATACTTCATTATTACAATCTGAAATTTTATCATTTATTAATTCATCTTCTTCTAATATCTCTTCCTCATAATTAATTGAATAATTTTTTAATAACATTTTAGATAAATTACAATATTTACAATTTTGTTTACTATAAATCTTTACATCACCATTTAATTTAGGATTATTTACATACATACCTAATGATATCGACGCAAGATTACAAACAGCAGTCTCTTTATCATCTGAATATTCTACTACTTCTGCACATAAATTTGATGATTTAATTGTGCCAAGATTTTGTTGATTTGATTTTTTATTAATATGATCTTTGTATAAAATATAAGGACTACCTGTTTCTATCTGAGATTCTATTATTTTCTTCCATAATGTTCTAGCTTTTATTTTTTTTCTATATTTACCATTATTAATATATTCATTATATAATTCATCAAAAGAATTACCCCATACATCCGGTAACCCTTTACATTCATCTGGACACATTAAATACCAATAATCATCTTCTAATACCTTTTTCATGAACAAATCAGGGATCCATAATGCTAAAAATAAATCTCTAGCTCTATCTGTATCTGATCCTGTATTTTTTCTTAAATCTAAAAATTCAAATACATCTGCATGCCATGGTTCTAAATATATTGCAAATGACCCTGGCCTTCTCCCACCTTGATCTATATATCTTGCAACATTATTATAAACTTGTAACATTGGTATGATGCCATTAGATATTCCATTGCTCTCTCTAATTAATGAACCATTCGCTCTAATATTACTTACATGAATTCCAATACCACCCGCATTTTTACTAATAAATGCACAACTATTTATAGTCTTAAATATACCCTCAATAGAATCAGTCGTCCCTAATAAAAAACAAGAACTTAAATTTGGTCTATTTGTACCTGCATTATATAAAGTAGGTGACGCATGAGTAAAATATTTTGTTGACATCAAATCATAAGTTTCAAAAGCTAAATTTAAATCATTATCATGAATTGCTAAAGCAACCCTCATCCACATATATTGTGGTCTTTCTGTTATTTTATTATTAGATCTTAATAAATAAGATTTTTCTAAAGTTTTAAATCCAAATAAATCTATTAAATAATCTCGATTATGATTTATTTTAGTTTCTATTAATTCGTGATTATTCTCTACTAATTTGAAATAATTCTCTGATAATAGAGGACATAAATCATTATTTTTATCATAATTTTTCATTAATAATTTAGTACTTTCATAAAATGTATTAGGAGTCGTTTTATGTAAATTATTAATACATAATCTACCTCCTAATAAACCATAATTAGGTTCATCTGAACTTAATGCACTACATATTCTAATTGATAATTCATCCAATTCAAATGTTGTAATTCCATTATATAAATTTTGAATTACTTTTTGAGCAATTATTACCGGATCGACCTTTATTAATTGTGCATCATCAATCTGATATTTTAATCTATTACTAATTTTATCAAAATATACTGGCTCTCTTGTTCCATTTCTTTTTGTAACTTCCATATTTTATAATATAATAACTTAACTTTAACTTAATTCTTAATTATTATAAATCAATTTTTTTAATTTATAATAAAATCTTTTATGATCATTATCAAACTTTAAAAAATCATTAAATTTAACCATCTAAAACTTTAAAATAAAAAAGTATATTTTTTTATTTTAAAAAAACAAAAAAACAATTATTATTTTATTTAATTTCCCCCCCCCCTGTTTTTATATTTATAACAATTATAATTTATCACCAATTATGATCCATTTCACCAATAAATCACCAATATATATAACAGGTAGTTTGGTCTATATTACAATAAAAGGAGAAGAAAGGAGAAATATAAATAATAAAAGGAGAATATTTAAAAAAATAATAATATATATAGATATGGTAAATTATATATGTTATAGATGCGGATACACCAACAATGATAAAAGTAAAATAACCAGACATATAGATCGTAAATCGATATGTAAATGTATATATAATAATATTAATTTAGACATATGTAAAGATTATATATTATCTGGTAAAAGTTATGAAGAGTTCGAAAGTCAACAAAAAAACAATAATTTTGCTCCGATTAGTCAACAAAAAAACAATAATAAAACAACAAAAGGTAATTTTATATGTATACATTGTAATAAAGTATTAAGTTATAAACAATCATATTATAAACATTTACAAATATGTAAAGAAAAGAAAAAGGAAGAGGAAGCAAAAGATTCTATGGATGAATTAGTAAAAATATTAAATAATCAAATAAAAGAACAAAAAAAGGAATTAGATAAACGAGACAAGGAGTTGGAAAAACGTGATAAACAAATAGATGAATTAATTCAGAAAGCAGGAATAAATAATAGTAATAACAATATAACTCAAAATATCCAAAATAATATAAAATTATTAGCTTATAAAGATACAGATTTGAGTACTATAAGAGAGAAAGATATTATAAAATGTATGCAACATAGTAATATGTGTGTACCTCATTTAATAAAAATGATACATTTAAATCCGAAGAAACCTGAGAATCATAATGTATATATATCGAATTTAAAAAATGGTTATATAATGGTATATAATGGTGAAAAGTGGGATACACAAAGTAGAGAAGAAGTGATTGAAGATATGATAAATGATAAAGAATGTTTAATTCAAGAGAAAGTAGAAGATTGGATAGAGAATGGGATAAATTATCCAATTATAATGAGAAAATTCGAAAGATACCTAGAGAAAAAAGAAAAGAATGTTGTATTAAATAAAATTAAAGAAGAGATTAGATTAATGTTATTTAACAATAGGAATTTGATTTGTTCTGCAAATCAAGCAATTTGTATATAAAAAAAATATTATTATTTAATAACAAAATCATTACCAATAAATTTTCTATTATTATTTTCTAAAATTTTATTTCTTCTTTCTAATTCATATATATCAACTTTATATAATTCTCTTAAAAATATTGGTAATTTAAAAAAACTACTTGTATAGTGTATATCATTTAATTTAATATAATTATTAGAATTTTTTATATCAAATAATGTTTTATAATTATTTAATTTCATTCTACAACATCTCATAGTATAATCAATATGGGAATGACCTCTAATTTTAAATTGATGTTCGTCAAAATAACCAACTGTATTAATTAATTTTTTAGTAAATGTAAAAAGTGCTCCTTGGCAGTTTTTAGCAGAACAAAATGATTGTAAATCTTCTGAATAAATAGAATGATATTTTTCTTTAAAACTAGTATCATAATAAACTAAATGATCCATATTATTTTTTATATATGAAGAATAATATTGTAAATCCCAATGATCTTTAATAAAGAGTAAATCATCATTAATTATAAATCCAAAATCAAAATCAAAATTTAAAGAGTATTTTAAAATACTATTACTTTGTCTGTATATAAAATGTTCATAATTACAGATTAAATATAATGAAATGTTATTTTCTAATTTAAGATTTTTTATATAATCTTGTGTATTATCAGATGAATTACCGTCAGCTATAATTATAATATAGTCAATATTTTTATTAAATGATTTAAATAATGTATTAATACATGATTGCAAATATTTAATTCTATTAAATGTAGTAATTCCAATAATAAATAATTTATCATTTATTTTTGTATTTTCACATTTATAAATTAATTCACTGTCTAAATTAATTGTAAAAAAATCATAATTTTCTTTATTCCATTTAAATCGATCATAAGTTCGTGATGTATTTTGTTTTCTAATACATGAAGTTTCTAATTGTGCAATTACTAAATTTGGTTTTGCAACATAACAATTATTATCAATAAAGATAGATTTCATTGGATTATCGTCAAATGGTGCATCAAATTTTAATATATAATTATGTATTTTATCAAATGTAGTTCTATGATAAATATTACAAAAAGATCCGTTAGAACTAAAATTAGGTAAATAATAATCATTCTGATATTTAATGTTATTCCAATCCCATTGTGATGATCCTAACATTAAAAAACGAAATTTTGGTAAATTAATTAATAAATTATTAAATTTAAATACAAAATCATTAATGACCCCAATATCATCATCACATATCATTATATATTGATAATTATTAATTATTGCATTTTTAAAAATATTTAACATAGAATATAAGTAACCCATTGCTCCTTCACTAACAATTAATTTTCTTCCTAATTTTTTTTCATTTTCATTAAATTCTTTTTTAAAATATTGTTGAAATTGTTGTTTAGGGGGAGTAATTCCAGATAAAAGACAGTTTGATGGGATATAGTTATTTTTTCCGTTTATACCCAATGTTCTATCACATTTCACATTATTAATTTCCCATAATCTTTTAATTTTATAAAAATTATTTATATCTTTATCCATATTTATAATTTTAACTTCATCACATATTTTATTAACTGTAATTAATTTTTTTATAATAAATTCTTTGATAATAATTTTTATATTATTAAATTTTTTTAAAGATGGTTTTATTTTAAATATAAATGTTGAATTTTTTTTAACATCAATAGTAAATGATATTTTATTATTATTATCCTTAACGAAATATAAATTTCTATTTATATCTTTTAATATTCCATTAAAATCTGTAATAGTTAATAGAAATAATATTCCCGGTTGAATAAATTCCACATCAAATTCAATAAAATAATTATTTTTTGTTAAATAACAAGGAAATTCAATGTAATCATCATACGTAGTAAATTCATAATAATTTTTATATGTTACTCCATATAAATCTAAATATGATTGATGTTTTTTAAAATCAAAAATATAGTTGTCATATTTTATATTATAATCTCCTAATTGATTTAATTCAAAATTTGTATTAATAATATATTTTTCGGGGTACGAGCAAGAGGGATGACCTTCTGATATAGTTTCATCTATAGAATATTTTGTTTCATATTTCTTATTTTGTAATATATTTTTTATATTATTTGCATGATAATCAAAATTAGATAGATCCAACAATATAACTTTAGAATTTAAAAATTTATTTTTATAATTATTTGTAATAATGTAATTATCACTATTATTTATTATTTCATTAGTAATTTGTATATTATAAATACTATCAAATATATGAAGATTATTTTTAATTAAATGTGTCATTAATTTATCATAATTAATTTTTATATCATCATAAATAATTTTATTTTGTAAAATTAATATTAATTTATTTTGTAAATCATTCATATTATGAAAATATAAGTCTTTATCAATATAACCACAATTTAAATAAGTTAAATAAGATATTGGTTTACATTCTACTGATAAATATTCAATTAATTTTGTAGATTGTTGTTTATAATCAATATTTTCATCATGAATTATAATTCCATAATGACATAAACTTAATATTTCTAATATTTTTTTTCTAGATATACTTTCATATATAGTAAAATTATTTGTAGATTTTAATTCATTAATTAATAATTTTAATTTAATATTGTAATTTTTATCATTTTCTTCTTTATGTTTTGCAATAATTAAATAAAAATGAAAATTATATGATTCAGCTAATAATTTAAAAATATTTAACATTTCAAGAGTTTTATAAGATTTTTTAATAGTCCCACTATAACAAAAAGATATTTTGTTTGTTTTTTTTGTATCCATATTAATATCTTTAATTAATGGTGGTAGTACTTTTATATCTGAATAGATATGATTAAAAATTAATTCATCTTTAATTAGTATAGATTGAGCAATTATATGATTAAATTTTTTATAATATTGAATTAATTTAATATCAAAAAAATGAATAATTAATGTAACTTTATTAAAATTATCAAAATTAATATTTTTATCAGTTATTCGATAAAAAATATTATCATAATTATAATTATCTATATTTTCAACAAATTGTATATTTTCTAATTTAATATTTTTATTAATCTTAGTACATAAAACTGTTATTTTTAATTTATTATTAAAAGTTTGTAATAATTTTATAAAATTAAATAACCATACAATGGACCCATCTATAATATTAATATCTTTATGAAAAATAATTAAACTTTTTGGTATATTATTAAGTATATGTTTAATAATATCTTTCTCATCTTTCCAATGCAATGTTTTATATTCATTACTATTATGAATAACTGGTATATTCATCTCGTTTAATTCTTGAACTATATTTGCATTACCATCATTTTCTGTAAGTCTTAATCCAATAAAACATTTTCTGTAAATATTTGGCATTTCATGATATGGTAAATTTAATTTATTACTATAAATAAAAGTAAAATTTGGCAATGATACTTCTATTTTTTTATAAAATGTTTCTCCATATATTATTTCATTACCTGGTTTTAATCCATTATAAATAAATATACAACTTCCCTTAAATGATATGGGATAAAATAAAGTTTTATCTACTAAATTTAATTCAAATCTATTATTTTTTAAATTTATTAAATTTAATCTTTCTTGTATATTATCACTTATTGAATAAAAATTATTAATATTTAATTTTAATATTTTATTTAAATTGTTTTTTCTTAATTTAAATTTAAGATCTATATCAGTACCTCCCCACATAATATATATATTACTTCGCATTCTCCTTAATACTAGTAAATCTTCATCATTATAAACACCAAAAAATATACAAGGTTTAGTAAATGTATAAAAATTATTTAAATTAAATTTTTTTAAGAATCTATTTTTTAAATGATCTAATGATTTAGATATATAAGCTTGTTTTATTTCATCAGGAAAACATGTAATAATATTTTTTTGATTAATAATATTTTTTTGATTAATAATATTTTTTTGATTAATAATATTTTTTTGATTAATAATATTATTTTCATAAAATTTAACATAACATTTATTTTTAATATAATGATGAGATTGACGTGATAACTGTTTGTATGTATAATATAGTTTATTAGATAATTCTAATCGAATGGTTTTATTAATGATACTAGTTAAAGATTTTTTGTGTCTTTTTACAATATATAATATTTCTTTAACATTTTCATAATATTTATAATTTTTAAAAAATCCGATGTTATTAGTATTATATGTAATAGATATATTCCAATCGTAATTGGGTTCAAATAAAGTAAAAAATCTTAAATAATAATGTTCATCTTCACCATATCTATTAGGTCCAAAAAATCCTAGATATTTAAATAATAATATATGTATCATTTTTGATATCATAGGCATTTTAAGTTGATTATTTTCATAAAATAAGCAAGTAGATAGAAGTAATTTATTTGTTTTCATTAAGATATATTGTTTTTTAATTCTTGATGCTAAAGATATATCATCAGAATCTTGAAATACAATAAATTTAGTATTAGGATTAATATTTTGTAAAGCGATATTTTTAGAATAATAACATCCTGAATTATTTGGTAATGTAAAAAATTTAATTCTTTTATCTTTTAGTGAATATTTTTTAATTATTGTATTTGTATTATCATTTGATCCATCATCAATTATTATAAATTCAAAATTTGTATATGTTTGATTTAATATTGATATAATTGAATCTTCTATTGTAAATTCTGAATTATAACAAGTCATAATTATAGAAATCAACTCTTCATTTTTAATTTTATTTAAAATATTAACTGATTTTAATTTATTTCCTGAAATATAAAAATTTATATTTTTGGTATCATTATATGTACAATTAATAATATCAAAGTTTTTATTTATATATGCAGAACTATGGCTATAATAATTTATATCAAGAGTGTTTATTAAATCATGAGGTATAATTCTACAATATATATTTTCAGTATCGTTTGATGCTGTAATTTTATTATCATTAAAATTACAATTTATTAAAGTATCAAAATTTATTAGATCTAAATTTTTAATATGAATAACATAATCAACTTTAAAATAGATTTGTTTTATAACTTCAATAAAACAAAATGTTGATTTACATATATAAATAATATCAGCTTCTTGTATTTTTATTTTATTATCAGAAATAATACCATAAATAAAATTATAATTACATTTTTTAAGATTTAATATAATTTTATTATAAAATAATAAATTAGGATCTTTATTAGAAATTTCAATTAAAAGTAAATAAAATTTAGACTTCATTAATTAAATATAATATATATATTTAATTAATTATCTTATAATATATGTATTTATACATTTTTCTATAGTTCATATTTATAATTGATTTTTGAAATTAATCAGATTCATAAGTGATATTATATTCATCTGAATTAGAATTAGAATTAGAATTAGAATATTTAATAATATTTTGAATATTTTTAAAATTATCAGATTCAGATGAATTTTCAATATTATCTGAATCCATATTATTATTATTTTCTTCAGAATTATTATTTTGTAAATAATATTCTTCAGATGATTCAATTTTTTCATTATTTATTTTAATATTTTCAGATTCAATAGTAGATGGATTATTTTCTGATATTAAAATATTAGAATGATTATTTGGTATTTTTTCTTGTAATAAAGTTAAGATAAGGTTAATATTATTTTTAATATCTTTAATATTATTTTTAATATCTTTAATATTATTTTTCATATCTTTATTATCTTTTTTTAATATATTAAAGATATTTTTATCAAAACTTATTTCATCAAATGAAATATTATCATTATTTAATTCATTATCAATAATATTAAATATATTTGTTTTATTGTCTATATTTTTTTTATAAGAATTTAAATTTTCAGAATTTTCAGAATTTAAGTTTGGAAATCTTTTTTCTTTAATTCCATTTTTAAAATAATGTTTTGTTGCTTTTAATTTATTATTTATACCAGATTTTTTTAAATCTGGATATTTCTCAATATAATATTGCCAATCAAAATTTTGTTGATTCATTATATATCTTTAATATTTTTATTATTAAAATAAATAATAATTGAGAATATTCTTTCCCATGAATGAGTAAATGTTGGTTCATCATTTAAAAAATATCCATCTTCGAAATTATTTGAATAATCATCAATATTTATATATTTTTTAAAAAAATTAATTAATATTGGAGCTCTAATCCAAAATATTGTTCCTGCACAGAATTTTTTATGATCATTATTTTTTTTAGTAATTAATTCAGGATATGGAATTAATTTAAATACTTTATATCCAATTTGAAGCCAATGAAATATAGCATAACTTTTTAATTTATCATTATTTTGTAATATATTATTATCATATGGTATTCTATTATATGGATATGTTATATAAAATTCTGGATTAAATTTATCTAGATCATAAATATTATCATATTTTTCTTTCCAATTAATTTCATCTATAAAATTATTTTCAATATTCCATAATTTTAATAGTTGTAATATGATTGGTGTATTATAATGATCCATTAATCTAAAATATTTTTTACAACATATCATACCAATAGATTCATCTTCAAAAATGTCAATACATTTATTGACATTAATAATAGGTATAATAAGATCATCTCTCCATTTATCTTTAGATTTTGTATGAATTTTACATATATAATCTAAATGAATTTGATTTTCTATAATATATTTAATTTGTATAAAAAAGCCATATATATCCATACCTTTATTTTTACCAAATGTATAAATAGCATTTGGATAATTTTTTTTAATTTCATTAGTGTGTTCTTCAGAGACCATGTCTGAATTTATATGAAGCATTAATATTTTATTTTGATGAAATTTAGATATATATATTTTAATTTTATTCCATATATGAAAATTAGCAATTTGGATTAATAGACCAATTTTTTTCATATATTATATTATAATATATGAAAAATTATTCTTAAAAAATCGTCAATGAATTATTTATTTTTGTATATTTATTATTTTATTTTAAATTAGTGTCTTGTAATTGTTATAATAATATTATTTATCTTTGAGATATATATAAAATGTATTTATTACTTAATGATAACAAATATTTATATCAGATAGTAGAATCATTATTGTTTTGTTTAGTATATAATGATAAAGACTGTGATTTAGTGTCAGAAATAAATATAAAAGATGATAAAAATATTTATATAATTTTTTCGATAAATAAAGTAGTTGAATTACCTTCAAAATTTATAATATATAATTTTGAACAATTAACAACTGAAAGAGAGTGGTCCGAATTATTTTTTGATAAATGTAGAAAAGCATATAGAGTATTTGATTATTCATTAGAAAATATAAAAATTTTTAAAAAACATAATATAAAAGTGAATCATTTGCCCTTTGGATGGTGTCCAATGATTGATCCTGAATATACTATTTCAGAAAATGATAAGAATCTTGATATTATATTTTTAGCATGTAAAAATAAAAGAAGAAATGATATATTAAATAATTATGGTAATATATGCGTATATACAGATGATAAATGTTTTTATAATAAATATGAAGATATAACAAAAAAAGCTAAATTTAGTTTTAATATTCATTATTATGAAGGAAATACTATATTAGAGTTAACTAGAATAATACCTTTAATTTGTAGAGGTGTTATAGTAATTAGTGAAAGAAGTAATGATAGTTATTATGATAATATTTTTAAAGATATATGTATATTTGCAGATTTTAATGATGAAAATAATATTAAAGAAATAATAAAAAATTATAAATTTAAAGATTGTATATTAAATAAAGAGAAATTAATAAAAAAATTAAATTATGTAAATATAATTTCAAAAAATATTAATCTTTTTTAATATATATATATATATGAATATTTTAGAAGCTTATATAAGTCAAATGGACTATTTTAATGTAGTTTTTACTAGTATTGATTATGAATTATTAAAAAAAATTGTATTTAATTTAGCGAAAGATTTTGATGCTGAATTTATTGATATTTACTCTATAATGACTAATATAAAAGATTTAGACACAGATAGATTGAAGGAAATGACAAGTAGTCTTGCAAAAGTTAAATTTTTAATAGCACCTATCTTTCCATCTATTAAAAAAACGAATGAAACATTTACTAGTAATATAGATAATAAATCACCTGTATTTACATCTATATTTAAATTTAAAGTGAGTTATCATATTAATTTATCATTAAATAAATTTTTAATAGAAAAAAATAAAATTAGAAATGAGTTAGTAAATTTAGAAGCTAAATATAAAGAAGATTGGATGATGGCAAAATATATTAATGTTGCAAAATATAAAGATAATACAAATTTATTAGAAGATGATATATTTAATTTAATTATTGGAAAAATTCAAAAAAAGTTAGATAATGGCAAATATGAAGAAAAAATAAATAATAAAAATGATAACTCTTCTGGTGTACCAGTAATGTCTAAGTCTTCGCGACATGCATCAGAATATGATCATGAAAAAAAAGAAGAATATTTAGATAAAATAAATGAAAAAATAGATAATGATATATATGCAGAAGTGGATGACAGTGTATATGAAGGTATTGTGGATGATACAGTAGTTACAGATGATGTTAATATGGATGATGAATTATCAGATACAGAAGATGATGAATATAAATTGGTATCTGTACCATCATCTGTAACTACAAATTCAGAATCTCTATATAATACAGATACAGAGAAAGATCCATATTATATATTTAATAAAAGTGAAATAACAGATGAACAATTGACTTTATCGAAAGATTTTTCTGATTTATCTACATTAGAAGTTTATAATCAAGTACACGAAGGAGGACAAGATAAAGCAATAGGAACAAGAACTTTAAGAAAAGAATATGGGATTAGTGGTACAAGAAACTTAAATAAAAAACTGAAATAAAAAAATGAAATATTAAAATGCTTAAATATATGATATATATATATATATAAATGTCAAAATTAGACTTAGATATTCAGAAAATCAGCTATTTAAATGATGATACATTTCAAGCAAATCATTTACATATTAATTTCAAAGGAAAAAGTATTAATCATGTAGTGCTAAATACTTTGCGTAGAATAATGCTAGAAGATATTCCATGTTTATCTTTTAATAGTGAATTAATTGAAATAATTAAAAATTCCTCTGTTTATAATAATGATTATATGAGAAATAGATTAGAAAATTTACCATTAATTAATATTAATTTTAAATTAGATTTGGATGAATATGATATATTAAGAAAATATACAAGAGGGACAAAATCTTATGAAGAAAATCTTGAAGTAAAAGATGAAGAAGCAGAGGATGTAAAAACTGAATCTTTTTTTACGATGTATTGTAAAAAAAGAAATGATAAAGATATTATATTAGATATAACATCAGATGATGTTGAATTCTATAATCAAGAAAAGAGAATTAATACAATTTATAAAAATCCAATTTTAATTACAAAATTAAAACCACATGAAGAAATAGAGTTTACTGCAAAAGCAGATAAAGGTATTGCAATGAATAATTCTCGTTATGCAGTTGTAGGAGCATGTTGTTATGAATTGATAAATGAGAATGAATTTATATTGAAATTTGAGCCAAGAGGTCAATTAGCTGTTAAGGAGATATTATTAAGATCATTTACACTTATAAAATTTAGATTACAACAAATTTTAAATAAAATAAATAAAATTAAATTTACAAGTGATAATCATGGTAAAATTATATTAAATAATGAAGATCATACATTTGGTAATTTAATAGCGAGAGGGTTACAAGATCACAAGAGTATAGAATTTGCAGGATATAAATTAGAACATTTATTAATTAGAGATGTTTTAATTGAGTATGTTACAAATGGTGGTAAAAGTATTAATGAAATTTTAAAGGATGTATTATTAGATTATATAAAGTTATATGAAAATATTGAAGTACAAATTAATAAATTAATAAATTAAATATGACCTTTTGCTACAGATTGTTTTAATTATCATTATAAAGAGCAAATAGTCCCATAGATATCCATAAAATTATACACATTGTTTTATATTTAATAGTACCGTCAAGCAATATTTTATTTAATAAATATGTAAATATTATAAAACTTGTAGATGTAAATGTAGTAATCAATGGAAAATTATTAGTTGTTTTTTTAATTTCATTATATATAATACTACTAATTGTGCTGAGAATAATATTAATTATGAATATAGACCATTCTTGGATATGTAAATTATAGCCTTTCTGGCTATAATTTGTAGAATATATATTATTAATAAAATTATTATCTATATTAATTTTTTTAACAAAAAAGAAGAAAATTAATGATACAATAAATTTTAAGAAATAATTAAGAAGTTTATATTCACCTGATGCAATGTTTTGAAGTATATATTTTTTATTGAGAATTTGTCGTAAAGATCCTGTAAATGTAGATATAGTGATAAAAAATAAAGTTGTATATATGTTCATTGTTTAATTAATAAAAAGAAAAAAATTTTTATTAATTAATTATAGTTTTTGAATGTATAAAGATTAAAAAATTTTTATTACATTTGTTTCCGTTCATAGCAAGATTTACAAAATAAAAAAATATAATAGATGGTTAATTTTTTTTTCTAGTAGGAAATAATATAACTTCTTTTATACTATCAATATTATTAGAAATTAACATACATAATCTATCAATACCCATACCCCATCCACCAGTAGGAGGTAACCCATATTCTAAAGCTTCGACAAATTCATAATCAATACAATGAGCTTCATCGTCTCCGTTATCTTTATCTTTTTGTTGTTGTTTGAATCTTTCTAATTGAATAATAGGATCATTAAGTTCAGTATATGCATTACATAATTCCATTCCTGCAACGAATAATTCAAATCTTTCAGTAAGCTTATTATCATTTCTATGCCATTTTGCCAATGGTGACATTATAACAGGATGATTAATTATAAAAGTTGGATTCCAACATAACGGTTCAATATATATTTCTGTAAGTTTATCAATTAATTTTGTTGTTACTGATGGTTCAGGTAATGTAATATTATTTTCTTTAAAATATGTTAATAATATTTCATTAAATTCTGTAGTTGATAAATCTTCTGGGAATATTATTTTTGTTTTGTTTTCTAAAAATGGTATCATATCAATAATTTGGAATGGTGCTTCGAAATTTAATTGTTTTATATGTGAATTTTCAGTAGTAACATCAAATTTATAAGAATCTTTAATATGAAATACTAATTTACTTAACATATCTTCAGTCATTTTCATAAGAGTATTATAATCTTCATAAGCTGCATATAATTCAATAGATGTAAATTCTGGATTATGAGTTCTATCAATACCTTCATTCCTAAACTGTTTTCCAATTTCATAAACTTTATTTAATCCTCCGATAACTAATTCTTTTAGTTTTAATTCAGGTGCGATTCTCATATACATATATTGTTTTAATTCATTATGATATGATATAAATGGTTTAGCTGTTGCACCTCCATGTTTTATATCTAGAATAGGTGTTTCAACTTCAATAAAATCTTTATTATTTAAATAATTTCTGATAAAAGTTATAATTTTTGATCTTATAATAAAAGTATTACGAGTTATTTTATTTATTTGTAAATCTAAATATCTTTTACTAATACGAGTGTCAATATTTTGAATTCCATAAAATTCTTTAGTTAATGGATGCAAACAAGGCGTTAATAACATTATTTTTTTAGGAAATATAGATAATTCTCCTTTTTTCGATTTTCCGATAAATCCTTCAACACCAATAATATCTCCTCTATGTATAATACTATTAATTTCATTGAATGAAAGTTCATTATCAGTATTATAATGTACAAAACTTGTCATTAATTGGATAGTAATAGCGTTATCTTCTAATGTATAAAAAACTAATTTTTTTCCACTATTTCTTTTAAGAATTACTCTACCAGTAGTCCGAATATTTATATTTTCTTGGTGATCTCCTTCTTTAATTTTAGAATCATAATTTCTGAGTGTTTGTATAGAATGTGTAATTTCATAAAAATGTGGATATGGATTTATATTTTTAGATTTTAAAAAATTAATATCATTAAGTCTTTGTTGATAATAATTTGTTGTATTTTCTATTTCTAAATTCATTTTTATTAATAATAAATTTCTGTTTATATAGATAAGAGATAGATATAATTTTTATATCTACTTTTTATTAAATTATTTAAAAAAAGTATAGTAATACATTTTTTAAATAATTAATTTTTTTAAGCAAAAAATAAAATATATACTTATATATATATAATGTCAAGCGATAGTAGTGACGCAAATAAATTTAACAGACGTAAACCTACCGACGATAAACAAAACGCGAATGTAGTAGATAATGAAGTTCAGAAATTATTCAAACAGAATCCTCATCATATTTCAAATTCTGCAATGTATAAATTAAGAGAACGTTATGGTGATCAGGAATTACTTGATCAAATTCAAGATTCTTTTATTGAAAGAAGTAGAGAAGTTCGAAAAAGAGCAAAGAAATTTGCAAGATTGATTAATGAAAGATATTCAAATAGCAATTATCCTTTACATATTCTTTTAAAGAAAGCTTTAAAATACAAAAAGAAATATAATTTATCTGATTCCGAATTTGAAGAATTCAAACGAGTATATGAACAAACTCTTACTGGCCAAGAAGAGCCACAACATGTAAGTGTAACAGTTCCATTTACAAATATGAGCAGAACTTTAGGACAAGGATTAGTAGATATAGATGATGGTATGAAATTTGATGATAAAGATTATGAACCATTACAACAAATTGTAAGATTATATAATGAAAGCAAAATAAATCATGCTCATGTTGTATTACAATCTATGACTTATCAAGACTTGGCACAAGAAGCATTAATTGGTGGATACGATAGAGATAAACATAACCCACACTGCCATGTTCATGCAGTGGTCGCAGCTCTTTTCTTACCAAAAATAGAATTACTTGATAGTCATATGTTACAAGCAAATTTATCATACATTGTAAAACAAAGATATATGAAACAACCTATCTTAACTAAAAATGATTATGATCTATTCTATGATTTAATTAGTGATCCAACTGATGTTGTATGTTCCAGTGAATCAGCAGTTAAAGATTTAATGAATAGATGTCAATTACAACATCATTTATGGGCTTCAGTATTATCTTTACGTAATGGTAGATATTATGATTGCAATAATCAACATTTTATGTTTGCAGTTGATAACTGTAGACGTAATAATAATGATAATCCCGATTTAATATACGAAGGTGATGAAGGAACAGTATTACAAAGATTATTAGGTGCTTTCTCTTTAAGACCAACAATTTGTGCTACAAGTCCTTTATATAATGTAATTGCAAATAACCCAATGTCAACTCAAGTTGCAATACCTAAAGTAACATCTCTACCTATGATAACTCTAAAATTACCAAGTATGGGTGCATTTAATGCCAATGCTGATAATTTTGTACCTGTGCATTTACGGGATGCAGTAAATATGTCTCAATGGTATGTTGAAGATGGTACAGTTGTACCAAGAAATCAACAAATAATATATTCCAGAGGTATTTTAGTATTTTTCGTACCAAGAAGAGCTCATACATTAAATATTGGGAAACTTATCGCTCCTCAATCATTTACAAGATTACCACGAACTGTTGCTGGTTTTGATAGAATTAATGATGTACAAGTAGATTTCGATAGGGAGATTGATTTAGGAAACGATCAACATAAATATAGCCTTAGATCTGTAGTGATATGTGAAGTCAAAAAGATAGATGAAAATACCAAATTAATTACTGGAAATTCAACATTAATTCGTTCTAGAGATGGAGAAAATATATATTGGTATAACCCAAGAGATGCAGGAGTCGCTCATGGCATGAATGGCAACGATAGTCAATTTGCTACTCCTATAGGACATCTTGATGATATATCCATGGACCCAACCCAAGAAGGTTTCTACGAAAAAGCTTCAAGAAGAGGAACAATATTCTTATATGAACAGACCGGTAATACCCAATTAGCGGCTAATATGGCTTTTTAAATAATTAAAATTTACATAAATTTACAATAATTAAAATTATTATAAATTTAGTTACTAATAAATATAGATATATTTTGAAAGGGGGGTCAGAAGACTTTATCCTTAAGATAATTCATATTAAAATTTTTTTATATACGTTCTTCATATATAAATTTAGTTATCAATAAATGTAGATGTATAACTAGATAGTGTTTTATTGCCAGCAGAATGCACGTTAATAGGCAATTGGTTAACTGGAGGTGGAGAATTAATATCTTTTAAATATTTAATTTTAACATCAATATTAATTATTATCATGGGAGTTAATTCATCAACAATTTTTTTATTGAGGTTTCTTATTTGTTCTGTTATACCATATGGTAAATGTTTTGCTTGCTCATTAAATATATATTTCATTACTACTTCAATAGATTTTGAATTTTGAAAAGGTATTGTATATTTATTATTTGTTTCTTTGTAAATATTTAAAATTATTTGTCTTTGAATAATTTCTATATTTTTTTGGGAAAAAAATAATTCATTTAACAAATACCCTTGATAATCAGGGTTTTGTTTACTTATCTTCTTGCTATATTTATTAAAGTAATCATTACGATGTGAACTAAGTAGTAGAAAACTATTATTTTCTACACTTAAATTATCATCAATATTTTCTACATTAACGAAATCCGAATAATTATTCATATATATTAAATATATATTTATATTTAATATATTCTATAAGTTTCTAATATATTCTATAAGTTTCTAATATATTCTATAAGTTTCTAATAATTCCTCTTCTCCTAATTTAGTTTCATTTGCCTTATATTTTTGTTCAATAGGGTGTAATGATTTATATTGATATATTTGTGCTTTAGGTACATTACACTCCATTATTTCATCAGAATCTTTATATTCTGATCTTGATAAAACTTTAATTGTATTGTCATCGTCATGATTATCTTCTATAAACATAACCCAAACATGTACTTCATCTCTTATTTTAAATGGATATAAATTTCCTTTTTTTAAATTTGTTTCTACAATTTGGCTATTTACAATCTTGTTTTCGGTTTCTGATAAAGGTGTTCCTACTCTATTATGAACAAACCTTCTCATATAATTTATAATTATATCACTTAAATCGCCATTATGTATCTTTTTGACCTCTATACTACGTCTAATTAAACCAATTAATTCTATAATCTCCCTTGGTGGTTTTATACCCCCTTCATTTGTAAAAGTATTATTAAAATTATCACTAAAAAGTTTTTGTAAATTTTCATATTGGAATTCATCTAATTTTTTCATATCTTCAGTTGGGGATCCATCATCATTAGATTCCTTAAAATTACCATCAACTTTCCCATATGTTTTATATGCTTCTTGATTTATTTCGTTCTCAGGTTTTGTTAAAAAAGTTGCATGACTATTTTTAATATCTTTAAAAGTTGAATCTATTAATAATAAAAATCCATGATTAGGAATATAAAATTCAAATCCATTAAATATATATTTCCAATAACCTAATGTTTGTTCATTATTCATTAAATCTTTAATATAAATATTATCTTGTAATGACATGTCAATAATTGTTATTTTTTTTAAATGCATTACATGTAATGCAATTAACATTTGAAATATGACACTATACCAAACTTCTTCACTATGATATCCGGTTTGAATCATTTTTTTAACTGGTCCTAATGCTACATTTTCATATGTTTTAGTTGCCCATTGTAATATATTATAGTTTGGTGCTTCAGTTAATGCTAAAACACATCTATCTATTGATGTGTTTATATCTTTGACTTTAAAATTATTATTGCCTTTATAATCTAAATCAATTGTACCAAGATTTGATGATTTTTTTTTATCAGATACGGGTAATCCTACGATTGGTTGTTTATCAATTGATAAAGGCACTAATAATTGTTGTTCCATTTCTTCTTTATATTTTTTTGTTATACTTTCTAAATTGTTTTGATTCGCTTTACTTAATTCTTGCCCAAACTTATTCTTAATACCTCTTAACTTTTTAAAATCAATTGCAGTTGCTGATGATATAAAATATGAGTATAATAAAGGGAAATGAGGACATATTTTTTTCTTTAATATTTCTTCTTTAATATACTCATAAAATGCAATTTCTCGCCATAAATTAAATTCAGCATGTTTAAAACCAGGTGTACGTTTAACCTCATATTCTACTTTTGACATATCATAAATTCTCAAATTTAATCCTATACTATATTTAGAACATGCTATTTTATTTTTAGCTGCATCAAATCTAACAGGGTAACATGATCTATACATTATCATTTTATCAGGTAATGATACATAGGGATTGTGTGATAATTTACTATTATGATATGGATTTAAATCTAATAATTTTAAATAACTTAATAGATTTTTTCGATCAGTTTTTTCTTTAATTCTACCATTTATATCAATATCTTCTCCATCACCTATATTAACAAGTACAGCTCTCACATAATTATAGATAATTAATCTTTCGTCTAATGTGATACTGGTATTATTATATTTACCAGTATTTGGTAACATATCTTCAAATAAATCAGCAATTTTCACATGATCACCTGCAGGATTAGGTAAAGATAAATTATAATTTTTTATTATTGGTACATTATTTGGAACATATGAATATGGCATACCACCAGTTCCATTAACATATGGAAAATTATTTGGTAAATAATGGTTTTGAATTGGAACATATGCAGATGGAACCATTGATTGATTTGCTGGTTTATTATTTTTATAAATTGACTCATTAAATTTAAATTCTACTAATGGTTCATTTTGTACATCTACTCTTTTAATCTCATTATATCTACTTGTATCAATTTGTTTATTTTCATTCGTTTTAAATGGATTATTCCTTGAATCTATATATTTTGGAATTATTCTACTTGCACCGCCTTGTTGCATATCTCTTCCATTTTTTAGTTTATTAGTTTTTTTTTTTTTTTCTTTTTAAATATTTTCATTCAGCATAAATTTTAATTCTATATTTTTACCTCCTCCTAACATATTTAATTCAACTGGTCCATTATAACCTTTACCATATGTGTTTAATATATTATTTGTTTGCATTTCATTTATTTGTGGTATTTGTTGACCCATTTGCTGACCCATTTGTTGACCCATTTGTTGACCCATTTGTTGATTAAAATTTAATGGTATTTGTTGACCCATTTGTTGATTCATTTGATTTAAATCAAATGGCATTTGTTGACCCATTTGTTGATTCATTTGATTTAAATCAAATGGCATTTGTTGACCCATTTGTTGATTCATTTGATTTAAATCTAATGGCATTTGTTGACCCATTTGTTGACCCATTTGTTGATTCATTTGATTTAAATCTAATGGCATTTGTTGACCCATTGGCATTTGATTATTTATAGGCATTTGATTATTCATCATTTGTTGATTAAAGTTTAATGGAATGTTAGAAATTTCATTTCTGACATTAGGTGGAAGATTATCTAATCCTTCATATTGAATATTATTATTCATAGCAGTTCCATTTAAACCTTGATATTGATTATTTTTAATATTGTTCATTGTATCTTCTATATTTTGATTTACATCAGGTATTGAAGCCGGAGACATTACATTATAATTATTATTATTATTATTATTATTCTTTTGCATATTACCTAACATTCCCGATTTATACATATCGTTATAATTCATTAATTTTTGTTCTTGTTTAATATTTTGAGAACCAAATAAATTACTAATTTTATTTACTGAATTATTTGGTATATTTGCTGAATTATTTGCCGAATTATTTGCTATATTTGCTGAATTATTTGCTATATTTGCAAAATTATTAGTATTTTTATCTACATTAAATAATTTTGCTAATGAATTTTTATTATTGTTTTCAATATTTTTTTCATTAACACTTGACAAAGATAATAAACTACTTTCTGATAAATTATTTTCTGTTAATCCAGTATGTAAATTTCTTATACCTTCTGCTTTAGAAGCTGTTATTTTTGTTACTTTTTTATTTTTTGATTTTTTATTTTTTGATTTTTTATCATTAGAATATTTTACATCTGTACTTATATTATCTAAATCTATTAAATCATCTGTATCTGTCTCTGTTTCTGTTTCTGTCTCTGTTTTTATTTTCTTTACGGACTTTTTATCATCGTCGCTATCATCGTCGCTATCATCGTCACTATCATCGTCACTATCATTATCATTATCTAAATCTAAATCTAAATCTGAAGTTTCGTGATCATCATGATCATTGTCATCATTTTCATAATTATCATCAGTATCGTCAGTATCATCGATTGTTCCACCAATACTTAGAACATTATTACTTGAATCATCATTTTCTTGGTCATTATCAGTATCGTCGGTTGGTTCCCTAATACTTGGAACATTATTACTAGAACTTGAATCATCATTTTTACTAGAACTTGAATCATCATTATTTATATTCTGTTCACTAATAGATTCTGTTACTAAATTATTTAAATCTTCCGTATTTCCCCCAATACTTGAAGTTGAATGAACATTTAACGGACTATTAATAACATTTATTCCAGAATCTACATGATGATGTGTATTTTTTTCAGAAGATGTAACATCAGGGATATCTTGTTTAAATTTTAAAAATAGATTATTATTTAATAAAATATTTGTTGAATTGTGTTTATTTTTTTTAATTTCTGCAATAAGATTAGAAACTAATTTTTTATTAGTTGTTTTTAATTTGTCTTTAAAAAGTGTTAATAAATTAATTAAATCTTCAGTTATAGTAATTTTTTTTTGTTTGGCAGATAAAGAACTATTATTTAAATCTGAATGAATAATTGAATTTCTTAAATCATGATATCTTAATTGAATTCCATTATCAGGAATTATAAAATGTAAATTATTTACAAAATAATTAAAATGTTTTTCTTTTTTTGATTTAACATAAACTAAAAATGAATCCAAATTATTAAAATTTAATTTAAAGTCAGGATATTTTTTTTGATAATGAAATAAAGAATAAATAAGTTGAAATAACATGGTAATTAAATCATCTTCAGATATATTTTTTAAAATGTCATCTAATATATCTGTTTTAAAAAAATTTTCTGTAATTTGAATTGATATAACTTTATTACCTTTGATTATTTTTTTAACATCAGGGAATTTTTCTAACTTTGGTAATATATTTATTTCATCAACATCGAAATGTTGAAAAGGTATTGTAACAAAAGTTTGTTTTCCACTATTAGCATGTAATATAAATCTATTGGCAGCATTTATATTATTTTTTGAATTAATTAAATCAGCTTCTTCAGCATTTTTATACATAAAAATGGTGACCATACATTTATTTTCATTTAGTGAATTTATTCTAGAAAAAACTATTTTATCTTTGGATGAAGATTCTAATTTTAAATTATCATTAAATAAAGAATTTAATAATTCTTTGCTTCTTTCACTTGTCCTATCATATTTAATAAGACTAGTATCTTTTAAAATTTCGCTTATTAAAATAGGTTTTACATTATTTTTTTCAGAATTAAAAAAATATTTATAAGCGCTATTTACAATTTCATCTAATTTATTGGAACTCATTGTAATATATAATAATTAAGATATTAATTTAAATAAATATTTTAATTTCTATACATAAATATATGACAATTTTAATTATAATTTTAATAATTTTATTGACTCTAAGTATTATTAATAATTTTTATATGTACAACTATAACTATAAAGAGTCATGTGTAGAAAAATATGTATATTCATTAGATTTACCAAAAGATTTAAAATATAAAACTATTACTTTTTTTTACAAAGATAAAACATTCAAAAAATGTTTTAAAGATGATTATAAATTAACTGATATACCAATACGACAAGAGAATGAAATGTTAATAAATAATTTTTTATCATCAATTAATAATAATCCTGAAATTTTATATATAATTAATAAAAATAATTCTAGTTCATTGAAATTAAATGAAATTAATTTCTTAAAATTAAGAAACTTATAGTGTTATATTTTTCTTAATTTTAATAAATTAAGAAATTTATAGTGTTATATTTTTCTTCTGATAGTGCTCTGCATATAATAATTGTAAGATTTTTCACTTTACTGATACGCTTCTAATGTTCTAGCAGATGGATCATTAGTTTTAGACCATTTTGGCATCCAGAACCCGGGTATAATATCTGAAAATTCGTTACCATATAATTCAGTAAATAATTCTCTAAAATAGTATGATTCTTTTGATATAGGTTTATTATATTCATATTTGTCATAATTAATCATATCATTTGTATAAAGTTTATTACATACATCTTGTATTATTGTATACCATGAATTATCTTTTGCACTAATACCGTCAGAGAATGCTTCTTTTTGTCTCCATAATACATTTTCTGGTAAATAATTAATGAATGCTTTTCTTAATAAATATTTTTCACATTGACTATTTTTTTTTGGCATTCTTAATTTAGAATCTATTGTTAAATAATATTCTACAAATTCAGCATCTAAAAACGGAACTCTAATTTCCAATCCATGCATTGACGTAGCTCTATCCGCTCGTTGTACGTCATAATAATGAATATTTTTAATTCTGTCTAAAGCATGTTGATGTAATTCAATATTATTTGGTGCAAGGAAATTTTCTAAATAACCACTTGTAACTTCATCACTACCATCTCCTGATAATATAACTTTAAAATCTGTATTTTCAGAAATATATTTAGATACCAGATATTGTCCAGTAGATGCTCTTATTGTCGTAATATCATATGTTTCTACTGCTTGTATAACATTTTTTAATGAATTAATAGCATCATCAGGAGATATATGTATAATAGTATGTTCAGATCCGATATAATCAGCAACAATTTGTGCAAATTCATTATCAGGACTTCCAGGAATTCCAATACTGAAAGTATACAATTTTGTACCTTTTTCTTTTAATAATTGACTCGCAATTGAACATACTAAACTACTATCTAACCCCCCTGATAATAAAGCACATACTGGTCTATCTGCAATCAATCTTTTTTTAACAGAACTAATTAATTTATCTTTTATAGTTTGCAAAATAGTATCAACATCGTAAGATATTGGTAAATTTGCTATTTTTTGTTCAATGTCATAATAACAAATTGAATCATCCAATACACTGCACGTATTGGTGTTATTATTAAGTTTAATATAATGTCCAGGTTTAAATTGTTTTGCAGTTATTGCAATGTCTTTAATTCCTTTTAATTCACTTGAAAATATATAATTATTTTGTAGATCTTTACCATAATATATAGGTCTTATACCAAATCTATCTCTAGCAATAAAATATTCTATATTATCTTCATTCTCTTTAATAATAATTATAGCAAATACTCCATCAAGATATTCTAACATATTTTCTTTATATTTCATAAAAAGAGGAATCAAAACTTCACAATCAGAATTAGATGTAAAATTATATCCAAGATCATTTATTATATTATTTTTAATATATTCAGCATTATAAATTTCTCCATTACATATACATGTATATTTAATATTATTATCATAATATTCGAAAGGTTGACTTCCTTTACTTGAATTATCTATAATTGATAATCTATGAAATCCAATAATATATTTTTTATCATAATAAGATAAATTTAAGTTATCAGGTCCGCGACCTTTTATGTTCATAAAATTTTTATAAACAATGTCATCATTTATTTTTGTATCATTATTGAGTAGATAAGCCCAAATACCACACATGATTTAATAATATATAAATAAATTGTTATATTGTTATATTATTATAATTCAATTTTTATAAATATTATTTAAGAAATATTATATCTTAAATAATATGATTAATTATTTGTAATATTATGGAAATTTTGATATAATATCTGCCATTTCCAATTATCTAATGAATTATATTTAATTCTTAATAAATTAATATTATAACCTGATTTTGTATCTAAAATGTAATATTTATTAGATAAATTAAGTACACTGTTTCCCAATCTAATTTTTATTTCTGCAACTCTGTCATCTGTAAATGTATTTAATATAAATACATTGGGATCATAAAACATATTATTAAAATATTCATAAGTTAATATACTGCTTAAATCTAGAGGTTCGTTATATTGTTTTAAAAAAATTTTATCTTTAAATATTTCAAATGTATTATTTCCTTGTGATAAAGATATAATTTTATAATTATCAATTAACTCCCTATATTGAACTTTAGTAATTTCATCATTAGAATTAATATTACTGATTCTAGTAAATTCTGTATTATATTTAGTATTAAATTTAGTAGTAAACTCTTCAATTATTGTAGTTATAATATTATTAGAATATATTAAGATTTTCCAAGTATAATTTAAAGATTTAGGTTTTAAAAGAATAAAAGTATAATCATCAATTGATGTTATATAATAATAGGCATTTATTGCAGTGACATCTTCCTCTACTAATACATATCTAGCTCTTTTATCATTCAAATCTAATCTGTTAGATTCTAATATTTTTTTAATTTCATCTTCTTTAAATTCTGCTTGATTTATAATTAAATTCTTACTTTTAATATAAAAGTCATAAAAATCTAATTTACTATATTCAACATTTAAATTAATTATTTCATTAGTAATTTCATCATTTAAACCATAAACTAAATAATCTGATATATATTCAAGTATTGGTTTATTTGCATCTGGTTTATTTGCATCTGCTATTTTTTTAAATACTTCAGTAAAATATCTTTTGACTTCTAAATTTGTTAATATATCTTTATTATTTATAGTAGAATTAAAAAATGAAAAATATGATACTTGTTCTTTTATAAGAATCATATCTTCTTTTGTAAGACATGTTTCATCAATACAAAAACCTTTATCATCTGCAATAAATCCTTTAGATAATTTTTCAATAATATTTTTTTTTAAATAATTACCATTTGCTGTCCAAAAGTAATTAGACATATATATTATATTAATATAATTAAGTTTATAATTTTTATTAATATTAATATTATATATTAATATTAATATTAATGGATTCATTAAATAATAATAAAGTTTTAAGAGCTACAATTATATGTCAAAATCGTTTAAGACTACATTTTGAAAATCTAAAAATTTATAATAATGATATTGACATAATTCGTGAAAGAATAATGGATATTATTAATAGAATACAAAATAATTATGATATAGGTTTAATAAATCAGGAAAAATATAATAATACTTTAGAGAAAGTAGATATAATATTAATAGAATTTAATAGTTTACCATCAAATATACAATTAAGAGATATAAGTAAATTTGATTTAGTAGATTTACGAATTAAATTATATAGTATTAAGGAAACTGTTGTAAAGTTAGTTTGTGAATGTGGAACATCAAAATTATTAACAGTTGTCGAAATTTTAGTAAAAGATAATTTTAATATTTTTGATACATCTACATTTAAGTACTTGAAATTTTTAGATAATGTATTTATTCCAATAGGATCAAAAATTGTAATACCTACTAAAGAATCAGATACCGATAAAATTAATATTAAAAATATAGATATTATAAATGCATCATTAATAGAAAAAATAGACGGAGCTATAATAGAAATTCCATGTGATAATAATATTTTAATTATAAATGGTTATTTTATTAAAGATCCTTTAAATATATATAAAAATGATATATATCTTAAAAAAAAGATAGAACATATAAATGATAATATTAAAAGTCTAGATATAAGTTCTGTATTTGTGAAATCTTATATAAATCAGATGAATACTAGAGATATTGTAGTTTTATCAGTAGATAAAATAATTAGAAAAATAAAGAAAGATTATGATTATTTAAATAATTTGAAGTGTCAATTATTATCATCATTAGTAAAAGAATTTTTAATGAGTAATTTACAAGATCAAAGAAAAATATTAACATTATTTTTAATATTTGATAGTAATGAAACAAAACATTTGGCATATTTATTATATGATATGATTACTACTAGTTCGGATAGTATAAAACCACAATTTATGGCAGATGCAATATTTAAGAGTTTACATTGGTCTGTTCAAAAGAAATTTAAAATTGCTCATAAAAATGTAGAAGATTATAGAAAACAATTATTAACATTAAATGAGGATAATATATCATATGAAGATAGAATCATACAAATGAAAGTCCCAGATAATGTAAAATCAAAAGCATTAGATAAATTAAAAGAAGTAAATATTAATAAAGATAGTGTTAAAGCTCAAAATTATTTAGACGGTTTATTAAAAATACCATTTGGTAATTACAAAAAAGAAAAAATATTATCTTTCTTAGAAGAATTTTCTAAAAATATAAAAAATTTGGTGAATGAATGTACTGAATCTATTAAAAATATAAATGATATAGATGAAACAATTGTTTTAATTAAAATAAAATTAACTGAAATTTTTGATTATTATAACAATGATAATTTTGAAACTGAAAATAAATTAGATGAATTATTATCTAAAATTGAAAATAAATTAAAAGATATTAATAATTTTATAGCGAAAGACTCCAATTATGCGTCATTAGATAATGATATATATCCTTTAATGAAAAGTAATCAATCTACTTCCTTAAATAAATTAGATAAAATAAAATTATTAAATGATAAAATCAATAATTGTGATGATGATAATAATAATGAGGATTTTTTAAATAAAATAGAAGTTGAAATAAGTGATAATATAAAAAAAGAATTAGAAAATTTAAAAGATAATATTACTGGATATCCAGAATCACCTAAATTGACTAAAAGTCGTAAATTTGATATCTCAAATGAATATGAATGTGAACATGAAAAAGATGAAAAAGATGAAGATAAATGTAATAATTTAAAATTATTAGAAGAATATAGAAAATGGAAAACAATAGAAAGTCAATTAATGAATTTATTAAATGAATGGACTAGATATAAACATTCAAAAAAAGAATATATGGCAACAGTAAGAAAAACATTAGACACTTGTGTTCATGGACAACACGACGCAAAAAAACATATTGAACGTATAATTGCTCAATGGATTAACGGCAAAATGGAAGGTAATGTATTTGGTTTTCAAGGTCCACCTGGTGTAGGTAAAACTACTTTATGTAAAAAAGGACTTTCTAAATGTTTATTAGACGACAATGGTGAAAGTAGACCATTCTCTTTTATCGCATTAGGAGGAGCAAGTCATGGATCATATCTAGATGGTCATAATTATACATATTTGGGTTCAACATGGGGTAGAATAGTAGATATTATAATTGAAACAAAATGTATGAATCCAATAATATATATCGATGAATTAGATAAAATAAGTAAAACAGAAAATGGTAAGGAAATAATTGGAATATTAACACATTTAACAGATCCATCACAAAATGATGAATTTACTGACAAATTCTTTTCTGGTATTAAATTAGATTTATCAAAAGCATTAATAGTATTTTCTTATAACGATTCATCATTAATAGATCCAATATTAAAAGATAGAGTTACAGAAGTTAAAGTAAAATCAATAACCAAGAAAGAAAAAAATTTTATAACAAAAGAATATTTATTACCAGAAATATTAAAAATAGTTGGATATGAAAAAAATGATTTTATATTTAACGATGATGTTATTAATTATATAATAGATACATATACATATGAAGCAGGTGTTCGAAAATTAAAAGAAAGATTATTTGATATAGTTAGAGAAATTAATTTATTAAAAGTATTAGGTGAAGAAGATTTAAATTTACCGTTTGAAGTAACAGAAGAATTTGTGATAAAACAATTTTCTGATCGTACTAAAGTACAATTTACTAAAATTGCAAAAAATCCACAAATTGGATTAGTTAATGGATTATATGCTACTTCTGCTGGAATTGGTGGAATTACAATAATAGAAGTTATGAAAACTCCTACCGACACAAAACTAAGTCTAGAATTAACAGGTAATCAAGGAGATGTTATGAAAGAATCAATGAGATGTGCAAAAACTGTTGCATGGAATTTATTACCTCACGAAATTAAAAAAAACATTAAAACTGAATGGGATGATATTGGAACTTTCGGTTTACATATTCATTGTCCAGATGCGGCTATGCCTAAAGATGGACCATCTGCGGGTATTGCTATAACGAGTGCAATATTATCTAGATTATGTAACATTAAAATTAGAAATACAATTGCTATGACAGGCGAAATTGATTTAAATGGTAAGGTACATCCAATCGGGGGATTAGAATCAAAATTAGATGGTGCTAAAAAAGCAGGAGTGACAAAAGTATTAATACCAGAAGATAATAAACATGATTATGAACGAATAATTAATAGTTTTACAGAAGATGAAGAAAAACAAAAATTTTTTGATAATTTTGAGATTAAATTAGTTGGTCATTTTAAAGAAGTTGTAAATGAAGTTTTAGTTGAAAATGATCTTCATTTTAATTTTGATGAATAATTTATATTAAAATATAATTATTAAATTATTATATTATAACCATTTAGACATTACAGTCCTTCTGTAATGGCGTCGCTTAAAAATATATTAAAAATATATTAAAAATATAATATTTTTAATATATTTAGTGATTGCACAGAATCTAGCAAAAATATTATTATTAATCAAATATTAAAGTGCATCCTGATATTTCTCCAGGATGTTTTGGCCATCTATACAAATCACGGATAGATAATATCAAAGTTGCATTTAGTGATTCAATTCTATGAGTTATTTGCGGACACAGTTTTGGAAATATATCCAAATTATTTGTTTTTTCATCTGATAATTCTTGTCCAGTAAAATTATATGTATATATAAAATTATCATTTCTTGCTATAGAAATTGCAAATGGTTTATATATTATATTATCCAAAACTTCAGATGCATTACAATATACTTCTACAGAATCATATGCTCGTGTAGAACCACCGAAATATGTATTATTATATTTCCATATATTATGGTTATTCGAAGTCATGTTTTTCAATATACTTCTGTCACCTTGTTTAAAATATATGTTATATATTTCACTCATATGATTTTGTTTTATTGTAGAATATAATCGTTTATCCCTTTAATAGTTAATATTTAAAATCAAAAAAAAAATATTAATTATTAATACTTTTTTTACTATATTTATTATTTAACATTTCAACAACATTAAATATAAACGCTTCTAAATGAATAATTGTTCGTTTACCTTTTGATAATGCATTTTCATAATTTGTACATACATTTATTATTTCATATCTTAAATCTTGATCTTTTAAATTTAATAACATCTGATTTAATAATTCTTTAATAATTGTTGTTCCATTTATATTTGTTATAAAAATTTTGTATAATATTTCTCTAATTCTTATAATATGATCTTGATTTATAGTACCTTTAATTATCTTATTTAATATTTTTATTATTTCGGATAAATATATTTTCCATGATACATCCAAAGGAATACCATAAAATGACATTTCTAAATACTGAATTGCTAATTTAATATTATTTTCAGATTTAATTATAATATTATTATAATCTTTTAATTCTAAAAATTTCTCCTCTTTAATTGAAATATTTAATAATACTCTCATAACATCTCTATCTTTTGGTAATGGTATTCTTAATGAAAAACATCTACTTCGTAATGGTTCTATTATTTTGGATAATTGTTTACTCGTTAAAATAAATTTACATGTTTTACTAAATTTTTCCATCGTACATCTTAATGCGGTTTGTGCATAATATGACAATTCATCGATATTATGTATCCATACAACTTTAAATGATCTTTCACCAGAAAATAATAATAAATTTTTAGACGCATATTCTTTAATAATTTCTTGAACTAAATATTTATCTAATCCTGATCCTGTTGGAAATATCTCTATATGATATAAACTTTGAGACACTTCTACTTCTATATTATTACTACCATAACCAGTTATTGTATATTTAACATTTAACTTTTTTAAATTTTTACCATAAACTCTTCTTAAAAATAATTTAACCAAACTTTTTTTTCCACACCCTTCTTTACCATGTATTAATAAATTTGGTAAATTATTAAATTTATCATCTGGTTCTATTAAATCTGTATACCATGAACTTAAAGATTTTAACTTTAATAATCTTTTATATATTTCAATATTATATATTACATCCCATGGATTTTTAATATTATATTTATCAATTAAGAACATTAAAAATTTATATTATCTAATGTTTAAATATTAAATTTAACAAAAAATCAATTTTAATAATACCGAGAACTCCAATTATATTTTCTTGTAATACTTACTTCTATTTCTTTACCATTATCTAAAAACTCTTTTCCGCATTTACAATTATTTTTAAATCTTGAAGGAGTAAGTACTCCTTCTGACTTTTCTACTCCTGAAATATATTTATTTAAATTTGTAGAACATTCTTTTGTAATATTTAAATTAATTTCTTCCCCACTCTCAAAAAACTCACCTCCATGATTATTATTATTTTTTAAATGCCTCCTTATATTTTCATTTGATTTTATTGATTTTGATGCATAATTTTCTAATGCTTCCCCACTCTCAAAAAACTCACCTCCATGATTATTATTATTTTTTAAATGCCTCCTTATATTTTCATTTGATTTTATTGATTTTGATGCATAATTTTCTAATGCTTCCCCACCATTATATGCTCTATTATTATATGTATAATGTATATTATCATGGTCAATATTTTTAGATAGAGTTACAATATGTTTATTATTATTTTTTTCCATTAATATAATATAATATTTTAATTTATTATAAAAAAATGATATTATTTTTTTATAATAAATGAAGATATCAATAAATCTATATGATAATATTATTAATTATATATATTATATATAATGGATAATTGTTTGTTATCTAATACTAAATTATTACCAAATTGGTATTTAAAAATATTATCTTTTTTCCCCGAATTTAGAACATTTAATAATTTTTTTAATAATTCTGATTATTCTATTTATAATGTTATTAAACCAAAATATGGTTTATATTCACTTAAAAATATAAATGATATTTTTAAATATCATCCTAATTTAGATAAGCAAAAATTAATAATATTAAAATATGATAGTAATTCGATTAGTATGTTTGAATATTTATCTAATATGTTTTCAGTAACAAAAATATTAGAATATGATAAAAAATTAGATTTAGATTTAAATAATATTATTAATAATATTATTACTAATGAACCAAAATTAATATTAAGTCAAGAATTATTAATAGGATTATTTTATGCATTAACAATTAGAAAAATAACATATCCTTTTTTAGAAAATAAATTACATGGATTAGAAAAAAGCAAATGTCTAAAATATTATCGCTATTTATCAGGTTATAACTTTATTTATAATTCATTAGATAACTTAATTTATTCATATCAAAATAAACTAAAAAAAAAAAAAAAGAAAAATATTTATAAAATAAATTATGATTTACCAAATAATTTACTAATATCTAATTTAATAGGAGGTGATAAAGAATTAATTGAATTTATAAATGGTAATATCAAATCATCTAAAATAAATATACAATATCAAACAATTATTTTATCTATTCTAATTAGTAAATTTTGTAAATTAAATAATGAAAATAAAAAACCGTTTTCTATACAATTTGTAATTGATACTTTTATTAACAATTTAGATTCTGATCTTAAAAATGATATGTCTATGATGATTAAAATATTCCAATTACATAATATTTTATACAAAAATGAAAATAATATATATTTTATAACACCTAACTATGAAGATAAAATATATAATATATTCATTAATTCATCATATTGGTGGTCATTCGAAATAAAATCAATAAATTACATAAAAATTAGTGAGAATATAGATGAAATTGTGAAGTTGATATTTGAAATTTTTAGTCCTTTAATGATAAAATTTAATAAAAAAAGTTATATACCTATAGCGTGTTATTCAGGATGTGACAATACATTTGTAGAACAATGTGGAAATTTGAATAATTCCCTTTTATTTATAGAAACTTTACCATTACTATTTTCCTCATATAAATATGAAACCGTATTTTCTTTGTGTAAAAATAATAATTTATTTTATAATAATATTGAATTAAATAAAGATATACATATAAAATTATCAAAAAATAAATTAGTTGATTTAGATAACTATCATAATCATATTTTAACACCAATATTTTCTAATATTACAATTATTAATAATTATAACAAAAAGTCATTACAAACATCCAAATACGATACTACCTATAAAAAAAATAATGATAATATATATATTAATTATAATACCGAGAAAATAAAATTAAATGTATTAAAATCATTTAATATATATTTATCACAATATCTATTATTAATTAAAGATTCTAAAAGTAATAATAATGTTATTTATACAGATGATCCAAATTTAAAATTATTAGCACATTTATATGGATGTAATTTAATATATGAAAGACTAAGCAATGGTAATAGATATTTAGAAATATATAAAAGTACAAAATCTGTATATTCATTATAGGCAAAATTCATTTTAATTACTTAAATAATTAAAATTATTTTAAGAATTATTTTATATTTTATATTTTATATCAATGTCAAAATATAAAATAATTGCATGGAATGTTAATTCCATCAGATCATTAACACAAAAAGAAGATTTAAATGAATTCTTAAAAAAAGAAAATCCACATATTTTTTGTATGTCAGAAACTAAACTATCTTGTCCAGATCTAATTGTTCAACAAAATTTAAATAACTTAATTTCAGGTTTTAAATATAGATATTATAATACATCCACTGCTAGAAAAGGTTATAGTGGAACAGCAATTTGGACAAAAAAAAAACCATTACAAATTAATTATGGATTAGGAATACCCGAATTAGATACAGAAGGAAGAGTAATAACTTTAAAATTTAAGAATTTTATATTAATTCATGTTTATACTCCAAATAGTGGTCAAGTATTGCAAAGATTAGATTATAGAGTAAAAATATGGGATCCTGCTTTTTGGGAATACGTTAAAAAACTAGAAAAAAATAATGCGGTAATAGTTTGTGGTGATTTAAACGTTGCTAGATACGAAATAGATATTCATTCACCTAAAACAAACCTTCGATCAGCAGGATTTACACTAGAAGAAAGAAATAGTTTCAATAAATATATTGAAAAATTAAATTTAATTGACTCTTTTAGAGAATTTAATAAAGAAAAAAATCAATATACATACTGGTCTTATATGAGACAGGCAAGAAATAAAAATAAAGGGTGGAGAATAGATTATTTCTTGATTAGTAAAAAATTAGAAAATAAACTAAAAAAATCATATATTTTAAAGGATAAATTAGGTAGTGACCATGCTCCAATTATTTTACACCTAGAAAATTTATGATAATGTAAAATATTATTTTAATAGATAATAAATAGGTTTTATATTATTCAGTTACGTTAACAAAATTGAAAAATTACTATATTAAATTTTATAATATTATAAAATTTAATAATATGCCTAAAAAAATATATCATCTTACTATAGAACACTTATATTTTTTATTACAAAATAATTGTTTTTTAAGTTTTAAAGCAGATGGAGTTTTTAAAACAGAAGAAATATTTGATGGTATTTGTGAATATGAACAATTAGAAGATGGTAGAAAATTAATTTTTGATTATTTAACAGATAAAAATATAAATAATTCAGTATCTAAAAGAATAATAGAATACTGTAAATTATCAAATTTTAATCATCCTAAATTTAATAAATTAAACTTATTAAATATAGAAGATTCAATTAAGGATTATATCACATTTTATGAAAATATAAATGAAATATATATACCTAAATTATATCTTGAAATAGAAGATAATAATAAGTTAGAAATAATAAAAAAATTAAATAATTATTTCCCACAAATAAATTATCCAACTGATGGCTGGATAATTAGTCCAGATAATGTAGACTTTACAGCAAAAATTAAACCTATTGAAAAAATGACAATAGATTTAAAATATAAATCTAATAATTTTATGGATAATAATAGAAATATTTATATTGTAGAAGGAAAAAAATTATCAAATAATATAATTTATCGATGTTATTATCAGAATAATAAATGGGTCGCATTAGAAAAAAGATTAGATAAAAAATATGCAAATTCTAAAAATGTAATTGAATTAATTGAAAATCAAATAAATTTTAAATTAAATTTAGATAATATTAAAAAATTAGATTATAATTATTACGACAATAAGACAAAAATTCAGGATATTGATTTTTTTAACCATTTACGTAATTTTTCAAAAAAATGGTTAAAAAAATGTCAACATAAAAAAATATTAGATGTTGGATGTGGTAAATCAAGTAATTGTAAAATGTGGAATTCCATTGACCCTGAATATTTGGTTGGTTTAGATATTGATCCAATATGTATATTTAAAGCAAGTATATTATCAAATAATAATAATTATTTATGGTTTAATTTTAATAAAAATTGGACAATAATGGATCAAATAAATTATTTTGATAATATCTGGAAAGATACTCAACAATTTAAATTTTATAAATTTATAAAACAATACGATTATATTGTTTTTAATTTTAGTATTCATTATACTTTAAATTATGAAAATTTAATTATAAATATTAACAAATTTATAAAAAAAGGATCAATATTAAAATTTAATTGGATAAATTATACAGATAATAACTTTGTTATTACAAAATCAAAAACAGAAGTTAAATTAAAATTACCATGGAAAGAAGATATACATATAGAACTATTATTTAATTATAATCAATTTAAAATTATATTAGAAAAATATAATTGGCAGTTTATTAATCAAGAACAATTAGTTGATCTGTTTCCTAAATATGAAAATTGGCAAAATAATATTTATTACGATACTTGGATTTATAACTCTTTAGATACAACTTAAAACCTATATCATATTCGGCGTATCAAAATAACACTGAATCTCACTTATAATTTATTATTCCATCCATGTCTTATAGAATTATTTTTATGTAAAAGTAAGAAATCTCTTGAATTTAATCTATCTGGTTTTATGAAACCTAAATTACCTTCATTATATTTTACTGGATAATTATAATTGAATATATTAAATTTATGATTATGATTTCTGTACAATGGATTTATATTATTATAAATAATAATATTATAAATTTTATTAAATAAAATTATTGTATCACCATTATACAACTTATTTCTATATAATTTTAATTTTTTTATTTTTTTATTTAATTTAATAAAATAATCGTCTCGTTCTGTATTATTATTTTGTCTAATATAAAGCTTAATTCTATTTTTTTTATTCTTTAAAAAACCAGTTAAATATAATCTATTAGCATTTGCCGATAAATAATTAGAACATATTGGATGTTTACATCCAAATTGTTTACAACAATTTAAATAATTATGTTGTTGAATATAATTTAAACCATAAAAATATTCTTTATTTTTGTTTTTATTAAAAAAAATTATAATTATAATTATAATTATAATTATCAATTTCCACATATATATATATTATATATTTTCAAATAACAAATTTAAAAATTCTAAATTTGTATCTATATTATTATCATTTGATTTGAAAATTATAAAAATACTTGGATTTTCTAAATTTAATTGAATCTTATCCTTCATTTTTTTGATATATCCAATAGTTTCATTATCTTTATTAATTTTATAATTATTATTATCATTAATACTTACATTTATGTTCTTACTATTTAAAAAATCAAATATTCTAGATATTATTAAATAACATTTATCTTTTTCTCCTATTTCAGTTAGTATTTTTGTTTTCATATCAATATAATTTTTATCAATATCTTTTAGATCATCAAATAAATTTATCCAAATTTTTTGCATTTTTTGTTTCATTTCAATATCATAAGAACGTAATTTATTATAAAAAAAATCCAAATTTTGTTTTATTGATTTTTCTAAATTATCATATTCTCTTCTTAAATTATCTGTTTTATCAATTAAAGTCTCTAATTCATTAAAATTTTGATATATTACATTTTTTATTTGATCAATTTTTAGACATATATTATCTTTTTTATTTATTTTATATAAGTTTTCTAATAATAATATCCCACAATCTAATTTTATAATATCATGCATTAATTTTGATAAATATATAATATGATAATGTGTATCACCGTCTTGAAATGTTTCATAATCAATATTATTTTTAGCATATATACCACTTTGTAGAGAAATAAATAATCCAAAAGTATTATTTGTATATTTTAAATCATACTTAAATTTCTCAATTTCATCTTTATTTACGGTATTTGTGTAATTCTTAATTTCAACTAAACAATTTAGTCCTGATGGGGATACTAGTAGACCATCTGCATTATGAGCAATATGCCTTTTTATATCATAACAATAATTTGGATATCTGTCATCAAAAATTTTGTGTATTAATTCCTCTGAGATTTCTCCTTTTTTTGACGAAGATGAAGTTATTCCGAATAATTTTTCTAAAATTTTAGAAAAATCTTCAAATTTAGAATTTATATCTATTTGATCAACATTTAATTGTAATAATTGTAATTTATCTTTAATAGATTCATTTTTTAAATCAACATTATTTATAATATCATCTTTATATTTTCTACAAATATTATTAATATTTTGAGTTAAATTATTTTCATTAATAGATGAAAATACATTTTGATATCCGATATTTAATAAAAATAATATTGTATCATTTAATTTTTCATTTTCAATTTCAGATAATTTTGGAAAAATTTCAGGATTTATTTCTAAATTAATAATCATTTTATTAATTTATATAAAATTACTTTTATATAGTTATAATATAAAAATATTATCTAAGTAATATTAATGAATACAGACTCCCCATTAGATTGGAATAAAATAGCAAATAATACTCCTGGCTTAGGTGGTTTAGGTGGATTAGATATTTTAGGCGGGTTAGATATCTTAAGTGCTGAAAAATCCAAAGTTAATAATAGTCCTATCCAAATAAATTATGTATATTTATTATTAGTTATAATATTTATATTATGTTTATTTGTATGTTTAGTAATATATGAAAAAAATAAATTATATATTATTAAATATACAAATAAAAATTTCCAGAAAATATGTGATGATGATGATTTTAATAAATGGGAATAAAATATTTAATATTTTAACATATTATTATTTAAAATATAAATAATAATATGTTAAATATTTTATCATTAGATATGATAATAGAAATATGTAAATATTGTGATTATCAATCAATTTATAATTTAGAATATTCTTGTAAAGAAATATATCAATTAATTAATTATAATACAGAATTTTGGAAAAATATAATTATTAATAAAAAATCAATTTATTTTTATAAAAATTTAGAAAAATATTTTATTTTAAATACCATTTACGATTATAAAAAATCATTCTATAATATTAAAAAATTTGAACTAATATGTAAAAATAATAAATATCAAATATGGACTGACGATGAATATATTTATTATTGGAAATTATTAGTTAAAATCAGTAATAAAAAAAATAACAATTATTTATGTGATCATATTCATCCGCTCCTAAAATTATAATTAAATATAATTAAATATCTTTAGCGATTTTATTTGAATTTTGTTTTTTATTTCGTTTTCGTTTAATTGAAGTTTTTTTATTTAAATTAATAATTTTAACATTTCCACTAATATTATCATTAAACTCTTTTACTTTATTACTATACCATGAATTGTATTTAGTTAATAATTCTTTTAATTCTTGTTTCCATACTTCTATTGAAGGAGTTGTTTTTACATAATCAAGTTCTTTTTCTTTTTCTTTTAATTTATCATTTAATTCGTCTATTTTTTCTAATGTGAGATTAAAAAGTGGAATACTAGTAATATAATCATATGATTTATTATCTTTACTTGTTGATAATTCTGGAAATTTTAATTCAATTAATTTATTAATGATATCTTGTCTTTTTTGTTTGAAAATTATAATTTTCTTTTCTAATACATATTTTATAAACATAGCTTTATATTTTAATAAATCTAATTCATTTTCTATTTTTCCTATTAAATCCTCTTTTCTTTCTTCATATTTTTGAAGTCTAGTATAATACCAAGTTTCTAAAATATCTTCTACGGAACTAAATGTCTGAATTGTACCATTATCATTAAATAAATTCATATTTGAAATCTTTAATTTTTTAATTAATTTTAATTTCGCCTCTATTGTGTCATTATTTTGATACAATGATAATTTATTATCAGGAAAACTTATTACATAATGAACTCTTTCATCAGTATTATTATCTGTAAATCCGATTATTACATTTTTTTTAGAATCGGAATCATATTGTATTGATTCTAAAAATTCTTTATAAGGAGTTGTCCATTGTCCTAATGGTAACTCATTTATGATTATTCTATTACTATCTAAAATATCATAACAACCATACACATCATATGTTTTACTATCTACTTTTACTATTTTTCCATTAAAATTTTTATACCAAGGATGCATTGGGTTTAAAGGTTTACCTTTCATTAAGTTGAAGATATTTTCTATAATTTCAGTAGGATTATAACTAGGTATTGAAGTACTAAAACCTGTCCCAATACCTTCTGCACCATTTACCAATACCATGGGAATAATTGGGTAATAATGTGCAGGTTCTATATAGATCCCATCATCATTTAAATAATTTAATATAGGCTCGTCTTCACACCTAAAAATATATTTAGTTAAACTTTCTAGATATGTATGAACATAACGAGGGCTTGCTTTATCTTTTCCACCTAAGAGACGAGTTCCAAACTGTCCTGATGGAAATAAAATATTAATATTATTTGATCCTACATAATCTTGTGCCATGCCAACAATAGCATCATTTAAACTGGTTTCACCATGATGATAACATGTTTTATCTGACACATAGCCAGCTAATTGAGCAACTCTTAATTCATCTTTCTTTGTAAATATTTTTCTTAAAAATGCAGCATATAAAATTTTTCTTGTAGAAATTTTAAGTCCATCATTTATTGAAGGGATTGATCTTTCTAAATCATCATTAGAAAAATGTTTTAATTCTTTATGAATAAAATCTGGAATTGGTACTATTTTTTGATCATTATCTAATACACTATTCCTATCATAAGTTAGTAACCATGTTTTTCTATCATCCGAACGTTTCTTTTCAAATGCTAATCTAATTGATTCTGTTGTTTCATCATCAGATTCTATATCTATCGCCGCTTCTAAATTATTTTTACCTTTCTTTTTTTTCTTTTTTGAACTATCTCTAGAATTATCTGAAGCTTCCGATGAAGGTGAATCAGTAGTTTGATCAATATAATTATTTGTTGATTCCCATGTATATTTAATTAATTTTTCTTCAATATCAAAAAAATATTCTTTAGCTTCTTTCGAATCACTAGTACCTAATCCCTTATAATATTTGATATTCCAACCTTTAGACTGATTCTCTATTTTCCATTTATCATAATCTGTTAAATTATAAAAATGTTTTATATTTTTACCTTTACTTACTTTTACAATTGGCGTTGATAATGAGTATACAAACAAATTTAATTTTACCAATGATGGCCAAAAATAATGTAAAAAATTTATTAATAAACCTTTAATATGAAATCCATCCGTATCCTGATCAGTTAACAAAATAACTCCTCCATACCTTAATTGATTAATAGAATCATATTCTTTACCCTGTTGTAAACCTACAATTTGTTTAATATGTTTTATTTCTTCATTTTCTAATAATTGTTTCGGTGATGCATCTCTAACATTTAATAATTTCCCTTTTAAAGGAAATATGCCATATTTATCATTACCTACAATAGATCTTCCTGACATTGCAAACGCTTTCGCAGAATCACCCTCTGTTAATATAAGTTTACATTCTGATGATTTTTTAGTACCTGCCCAATTAGCATCTTCTAATTTGGGAATACCTTTAATATTATTTGTTTTTTTCCCATCTGTTTTTTTTTTCATCAAACTTTCTTCTTTTAATTTTGCATATAATAGAACTTGATCCGCAATTCCTGTTTTTAATATTTTTTTAATAAATACATCACTTAATTCACATTTTGAACCAAAGTCACTTTGTTTTGTTTTTAACTCTTCTTTTGTTTGAGAAGTAAACGCAGGATTAACAATTACAGAATTTATAAAAAATACTAGATTTTCCTTAATATTTTGTGATCTAATTTTAATATTTTTATTCTTCTTCTGAATTTGTTCCTCTATTTTTTTAACAATATCTGATTCTACATATTTAACATGATTACCACCTTTAAATGTTGAGATACAATTTACATATGATATCTGATCATAACCATTATCGGGTAAATATAATATCCCTACTTGCCATCTATCATTTACTTCTTCAAAGATTACATCAGCCTCATCATAGAAAAGAGAAATATAACTTTTAAAATTATTAAAATTTATTTTTACATCATTATAAAATATTTTAATATTTTTTTGTGTTGTTGCTGATAAATCATATACTCGTTTAATCATTAAATTTATGATATCATCTGTCAATTCATTTAATCCAAAACGTTCTAAATCTGGTTTAAATGTAATTTTAGTATATCCAGATTTTGGATTTTTTAATGTTGTTACCTTTGCTTTACTTTTATTACTCATATTATTTGTAAATGTTTGTTTAAATTTTTTACATCGTTCTTTATCAACAATTTCTACATCAAACTCTAAAGAATAAATATTTGCTAATTTTGCACCATAACCATTTCTACCACCAGTTACTCTTTTCTCTGAATCATCATAATTTGTTGAAGTAAGTAACTGACTAAAAATCATTTCTGGAACTAATATTTTATGCGTTTTATGCATTTCTATATCTATTCCTTTACCATTATTCCAAACACTAATTGAATTATCTTCTTTACTTATATTAACTTTTATGCAATCACATGTCTCATCTTCTTTCGTATTATCTCCTGCATTTACTAATATTTCATCAAATATTTTTATTAATCCGGGAACATATTCAATAGACTTTTTCTCTATTTTATTATTTTCAGGATTAAATGTCCATAATATTTCATTTTGTTTTTTATTATCACCAATATACGAGTCTGGTCGATCTAGAATATGTTCTATTGGAGTTTTCTTCTGATACTTCTCCTCTATTGTTTTTTTAACTACTGACATTTAGATATAATAATATTAAGAATCTTTAAGTATTTTAATGAATATTCAATTTTTACATAAATAATTTAAATATAAATTATTTATGTATTGCATTTTAGACGGTTTTACCTACCTTTTTGACGCGTTTTTTGACGCGTTTTTTGACGCGTTTTTTTTACTTGTTTTTTTTACTTGTTTTTTTTACTTGTTTTTTTTACTTGTTTTTTTTACTTGTTTTTTTGGACATTTTTTTGGAAGGTTTTTTGGAAGGTTTTTTGGAACTTTTTTTGGAAACTTTTTTGGAAGCTTTCTTGCTTCTTTTAGCTTTTTTGGAAACTTTTTTAGATCCTTTTTTAGAAACTTTCTTTTTGTCATCTTCTTGAGTTAATTTTTTAGATCCTTTTTTACTAGATTTCTTGCTTCTTTTAACTTTTTTGGAACTTTTTTTAGAAACTTTTTTGGAACTTTTTTTAGAACTTTTTTTAGAACTTTTTTTAGAAACTTTTTTAGAAGCTTTCTTTTTACCCCCTTCTTGGGTTAATTTTTTAGATCCTTTTTTAGATCCTTTTTTAGATCCTTTTTTGGAAACTTTTTTAGAAACTTTTTTAGAAACTTTTTTAGATGATTTCTTACTTCTTTTAGCTTTTTTGCTTGATTTCTTTTTAGATCCTTTTTTGGAAGCTTTTTTAGAAACTTTTTTAGATGATTTCTTACTTCTTTTAGCTTTTTTGCTTGATTTCTTTTTAGATCCTTTTTTGGAAGTTTTTTTAGAAACTTTTTTGGAAGTTTTTTTAGAAACTTTCTTTTTTTTCCCACCTTCTTGAGTTAATTTTTTAGATCCTTTTTTACTAGATTTTTTAGAAACTTTTTTAGATGCTTTTTTTGGAGCTTTCTTGGATGCTTTCTTGGATGCTTTCTTAGATGATTTCTTAGATGCTTTCTTGGATGCTTTCTTAGATGATTTCTTAGATACTTTCTTGGTTCTTTTAGCTTTTTTGGAACTTTTTTTAGAAACTTTTTTAGATCCTTTTTTAGAAACTTTTTTAGATCCTTTTTTAGAAACTTTTTTAGAAACTTTTTTAGAAACTTTTTTGGAACTTTTTTTAGAAACTTTTCTATTTTTGGCACCTGCTGTTTGATTTTTATCTACTTCATCGTCTTCATTTTTATTAACTTTATTAAAAGTTTGTGAACTCATTATATATAATACAAAAACAAAAAAAAAAAACTAAATATAATTTTTAAATAAATTTAAATTATTTAAAAATTAATATATATTAATATTTATGTCTTCTAATTTATTAAATTATGAATCGAATTTTATTAATAATAAAAATGATATATTAACAAATCAAAATATTAATCAAAATAAACAAAAATTCGTTTTAGATCTGCTTAAGCATGATAGTGAGTTTATTAAAGATATAACTGAAACTTTAGAAAATAATAAAAAAACGAATGTATTTACAAAAGAAAAAATTACAAGAATAAATTTTGATAGTTCAAATAGAAATATTAATCCAAAAAATATTCTAACAGGTGATTTAATTTATTTAAATTCAAATCCTTTAAGTTTTATAGAAAATTCAAATAAATTAAATATAAAAACTCCTACAAATCATAATTTAAAAGAAAATGATAGAATTATTTTACAAAATGTTGTTTATAAAACAATAAATTTAAAAGGTGGTTTTGAATTAATAAAAGATAGTAATTATATTAAAATTCATCATTCTAATCATGGTATAAAAAACAATGAAACCAAAAATAATTTTTTAATAGAAATATCTGGAATAATTGGTAATTTTAATAATAATACATTTTTACAAAATATACCTTTAGCATTAATTAATAAAACTCATAAACTACAATTATTTAATGATGATGATGAAAATGGTAGTAATGATTATTATTATATACAAATACAAGAAATAGCTAGAAGTGTATATATAGATACTACAAGTAATATTAAAATAATTTTTAAAAGTATTGCTGGTATACCTCTTAATGAAATTAATGCAAATTATCCTATTAATATAAATCAAATAAATGGTTATTTAACTGTATCATCAATTATTTCTAATAAAGAATTTGTCATTGGTTTATCTAAATCAGCATTAATTACTATTAATAATGTTGGAGGAAACAAAATATATTATTCTAAAATAAAATCATTTATTCCTGCTTATATAAAACCTAATGATTATAGAATTAATTTAAATAAAACATTAGAAAATATCACAAAAATTAAATTAATAAGTACTGAATTTCCAAATACTGAAAAAGTAATAAAAATATATCCTGAAAATACTATTAATAATAAATTATATTTTCAAGTATTAGAAGAAGGTAATTATATTTATAAAATATCAATCATTCCGGGAAATTATACATCTGAAGGCTTAGCCGAAACAATTAAACAGCAAATAGAAAAAGTTAAAAGAATTAATTATTCAGATAATTTAATTATTAAAGAACCAAATAATGTTTTATTAGAGAAATCTGAATATTTTTCTAGTATTGTTGCTATAAATCAATTTACTGATATATTTTCATTATCATTATATAGTGTAGTCACAATTATGAAAGGTATAAAAGTAATCACTTCGGGTTATACTGATTCAAGAAAAAGAATTATTATTAATCATATTAACCATGGTTTATCAGTAGGCAGTAGTGTTACTCTAGCTAATTGCATATCTACAAGTTTAGTTTCAAGTATTGTATTGAATATAGAACACGTCATAGAATCTATACAAGATGTTAATAATTATATTATTAAATTACCATTACATAACGAATCATCAACAACTGATGACACTGGAGGTGGATCTGCTATTAATATTCTTATACCAATAACATTTAGATTATTATTTAATTATCCAGATACAATTGGTAAAATATTGGGATTTAGAAATGTTAGTGAAGAAAATTCAATTACACCTTTTGCAACAACTGTTTATAATAATATTGCATATGAATATGATTATTTTAAAGATTCTGTTGGTAATGAAATTTTTTTTGATTCTAGTACTCAAAGTGTATTAAATAATGTTATTCAATTATCAGGTTATAATTATATTTTAATGACATGTAATATCTTTAATAATAATGAAAGTTTAACTACTACAAGTAATATAGATAATATTTTTGCTAAATTATTATTATCAAATAGTCCAGGAAGTATATTATTTAATCAATTTATACAATTAGCAGATGTATTAAAAAATCCAATAAAAACTTTAAATGAATTAGAGTTTAAATTTTTTTCACCAAATGGTGAATTATATGATTTTAGTGGTTTAAATCATTCATTTACATTAGAATTTTATGAACAAATAACAGATACTAAAAGTATGAATATTAATATTAAATCTGGTTTAGCAGCAGAATTTATAAATAATGAAAATAATGAAAATAATGAAAATGATATTTCAGAATTTCAGGAAGATAGAGATGAATAAAATTACTTATTTTGAATATTTTGTTTGATTCGATTTTCATTAATATCATCTGGTATTAATTTATCTAATAATAATTTAAGTATATTTAAGTTATAATATTGATTTAATACAAAATTTTCATAATTATTTATTACATTAATTAATTTATTAATACAAATTCTATAATATGATATAAAATAAGGTAAAAATATTTTATTAAAATGTGTTATCAAAGGTTCACTATCACTTATTTCTTCAAAACCATTGTTTACAATAGCATTTAAAATATAGTCAAATAATTCTACTTCATTATTATTACTAAACTCTTCTTCCAATTTATATTTTCCATATATTGCTACTAGTTTTTCTGTTAATTCGGAAGGTTTATAATCATCATTATTATTATTATAATTAGGTTGAATATATTTTTCAACTTTAATTAACATTTTATCTACTTTCTGTCTTATAAATTGTAAATAAACATCTTCTTTTTCACCTGAAACTGGATATCTACTTTTTAAAAATGTCATTAATAATCTTTTGAGAACTTTCATAAATACATTACCAACTACAATATCAATAGTGAAACATAATCTATAAAATTGATCTCGTATTTCTTTGTTTTCTTCTATTTTTTTATTATTATTATTTTTAAAATGTATCTTTTTATACATTGAATATTTCATTAAATCAATTATTTTATTTAATTGTTGTTGCATTGTTACCATTTCAGATGACTTAATATAGTCTTGTTTTAATATCGTTTGAAATTTTTTTATAAATTGACATATTGCTTGAGATACTATATGATGTAAGAAAAATGTATTATTATAATAATTAGGATCGTTACTTATTTTATCTAGTATTTTTAAGAAAGGTTTGGTATTTAATTTATTAATATTATCACCATTGTAGTCTTGATATAATTTAGAATGTTTAACAATTTGTTTAAATAAATCATTTTCGGTATAAATTTCATTACTTGAAGATACTGATGGAACATCAGTGCTTACACTTTCTATTTTTTGTATGTCCGTTTGTCTTTGTTTAATATCTGTTTCTTTTTTTGCAATATCTGTTTTTATAGCAGATATATTTTCTGCTACGTTTGTAGCATAAGATGGGGCAGTAGCTTGTAATAAGTCCTGAATGTTTGTATGGTTTTCTTCTTTATGTTGTAAATCTTTTATTTCTTTATTTAATTTTTTTATTTCAGATTCCATTTTAGATTTATTATTAGATAATACATTGTATTTATCCTCCTTTGATAAAGAATTATTATTTTTATATTCTTCTAATGGATTTTTAAAAATATTTTTAAATAGGTTTTGGTAATTCGCAGTTGTACTTGGACCAGTTGTATTAGGAAATAAATTAAATCCATCAACGGATATATCAGTTGAAGGTGGTACTGAAGTCGGATGAGGCATAGTAAAATTAAATCCGTTTTCTAATTCTTTTAAAAGTTTAAGTAATCTATAATCTCGAGCATACATTGTATTAAAGTAATTTGCATTCAATAAAAATAAATATAATAGAACTAATTTATCAAAACTTTGCATAACATTTCTATGGTTTTCTATTTTAGAAATATCTTCTTTTAATCCAATTGTATAATATTTATTCATCTCTGAAATTAAATTCTTTTTAGGATTGAAAAAATTACAAATAGATTCTAGTTTTGATAAAACATATTCAAATGGATTTAATCTATCATTATTTCTAATATTTAATATTTTAGCATTCATTTTAATCAAATCCTCAATAAATAAATAATTTTGTGAATTAATAGCATAATATAAGGGAGAATTGCCATATATATCTTTTACATCCACCAATACACCTTCTTTATTTTTTAATAAATCTACAATTTCTGTATTATAACTTGTACATTTAGGCTCAGAATTTATAGATGCCAAAAAATCAGTTGGATAATAAACATGTTGAACATTCTCGCTGTTAGAATTAGAACCAAATTTTGAATTAGTTTTTACTTTATTATCTAATAAAATATCACCTAATGACATATCTAGAATATTGTTTATTTGAATTTCATCTAATTTAGATAAAGCTTTACTAACCAATTTATCTTGTTCTCCTAAATTTAATCCAAAATCTACATCAAAGTCTACTGCACTATAACCAATTTCTACATCAGGTATAGGAGTAGATGTAAAAGGTTGAGTTGGGGCATTTGTTGTTTGTACAATTAATGCAGTTTCTGTCGATGCAGGTCCTGTTGTTAATTGTGGTCTAAGTATTTTATTAACTATAATAGTTACTTTATCGTTAACAACTTTTTTGACGTTTGATATTAATAAATCATCAATTAAATCACCAAGTATACTTAAATTAGTTGGAAATCTAAGGTCCTTTTTTAGTTCCCCCACTTGTGTTTTTACATAGTTGTCTATTATATTATATATCTCGTTATATGCATTATTTATATCATGTTTAATTATATTATATGTATATAATATAATTTCTTCTAAAATTCTGTATCTCGTTAGAGAGTAATATCCTGGTGTAAAGTAAATTGGATTAAATACTACGTTAGTGAACTGATGAACACCATTGAAATTTAAATTATTATTATTAAATTCGATACCTATTTTTTTATAAGTTATATTACTATTATTATAATCATAATTTATATATCTTGAAGCTGGTGTATTTTCATATTTTTCAAAAAAACTGGTTGCGGTACCTACAAGTCCTACAAGTCCTACAAGTCCTACACGTCCCGTTGCATCGGGAAGATTAAACTCTATATTTTCTAAATTACTATCATCTAATTTTATTTCATCAGCAGGTGGTGGTTCTAATTTGTGACGTAAAGTAAAACTTTCAGTTTTTTCTGACCAATATTGATATATATTATCAAAATATATTGTTTCAGTTAATGATTTAATTAGCTTATTTATATTAGTAATTGTATCATCTAGATTTTTTTTTAAGTCCTTAATTTCATTATTAATTAAATCTAGATCAACATTTTTAATAATTTTTTTTGCTCTATCATATAATTTATTTTCTATTTTTGTTTTTCCTTCTGAGAGAAGATTATCAGATAATTTTAGTTCTTTTGTAATGATATCATTTAAAAAAATATTATACTCAGATCTTATTTCATCAATATATGAACTTAACGTAAAGTAATATCGTAAATAATATTTGTGAAATTTATTTAAAAAATTGTTAAGATCATCGAGTTGAAGAGATTCACCTAAATTTAATTTTATATTATTTAATGTATTTATAATTTCTTCTAATATATTTATTTGTGGTCCCGGTTCTTGTACTTTTTTAAAATTATTAGATAATGCAAGTAATGGTAAAAGAATGTAGGTAGCATTTAAACCACGCGGCATTAATATTGGGGCTAGTGGTGCTCCTCGGCCTTGATTAAGGAAGTGGTTTATTGTTAGCATTTGTTTATTTTCAAATGGGGTTAAATTAAAAGTCCATAGAATATATGCAGCGTCATTGGCAGCGACAGCAGCAGCGACAGCAGCAGCGACAGCTTGAGTGATATTGCCAATAGCGGCATTGTCAATAGCGGCAGCGACAGCAGCAGCGACAGCTTCAGCAGCAGCTTCAGCAGCATCGACATTGCGAGCGGCAGCGGCAGCGACATCGCGAGCGGCAGCGGCATCGCGAGCGGCAGCGGCAGCGACATCGCGAGCGGCAGCGGCATCGCGAGCGGCAGCGGCAGCGACATCGCGAGCGACATCGGCATTGCGAGCGACAACGGCATTGCGACCGG